>JACCDG010722044.1_pt1 | contig 19337 bp, 23 predicted proteins | sample 7442471 | NCBI WGS metagenome assembly JACCDG01 (sample SAMN15323444, study PRJNA562643) | freshwater metagenome | isolation source: river surface water | place: USA:Blue River Watershed | collected 2017-08-17 | reverse complement strand
TTCTTTGGAGAAACAAAAGATTGTAATGACTTACCTTGGTGGAGAAGATGGTGGTGTAAACACAAAGATGATAATGTAGACAAACCTCCAGTTCCTCCAGTTGTTTCGACATCGACTCCGGGTGCTGGACCTGCCCGTGTTACTATACGCGGAAACAAGCTCTACGACCCATCTAACAAAGAAATTATTCTCCAAGGTTTTAATTGGTCAACATATCGTGAAGGAGGGTCACATACTTCTGAGGAAGATCCGGCAACTATTTTAGCGATGAAGGCTAACGTTGTTCGTGTACCATTACGATGGTACTGGGGAGAAGGTGATACAGCTGGTCAAAGCGACCAAGAAAGTCGTATGACAGAAGCGCCAGGGCATATCAAGCCAGAGATGCTTGCGCTTCTTGATAGACATATCAAATGGGCAACTGATCAAAAACTTTGGGTAATTCTTTTTATAGGTTCTGATCCAATATGGAACGATCAAGCCTTCCTTAAGGAGTACTCTGAAGTATGGGAGTTTCTTGCGAATAGATATAAGGATACACCATATATAGCTGCGTATGAGATTCTTGCTGAACCACATCCTAAGAGTCCTTACACCCAAGAAGACGTAAAGAACTTCTATCGTACAAATATTGCCGCTATACGAAAGTATGATACGAGAACACCTACAATGATTGGTGCTGCAAAAGCTGTTGGATGTGACACAGGAACATATGATGTTAGATGTCTAAATGCAATCTATATGGGAGATATTTCAAATATGATCTATACATTTAACTTCTACGAACCACCACAATACGTAAAGGGTGATAGAAGAGGTGGAGGACCATATCCTGGAACATTTTATAACGAGGGTACAAAAAGTAATTTTTATGCCGACAAAAACTATTTGGCTAGTTTGATTAAGTACGGTACTGATTTTAGTACCTCTCGTCAAGTTCCGGTATTTGTTAATCAGATTGGGGTAACGATGGCTTCTGCTGGAAGTGATCAATATACAACCGATGCGCTATCTCTTCTTACTCAAAATGGCATTGGCTTCACATGGTGGCTTTTCCGTCAACCAGATGATAAACATAGTCTTCATGAAGGAGGTCGTGGAGCTCTGTGGGAAGAAAAAACTGGGAAAACAGGTGTTTGGCATCGTAATGAAAAGTTGATAGGATTGCTTGAACAATTCTTTGGGAAAACACCTCAAGATATTAAATAAACAAAGAGATTTAATACAAATGAAAAACTACCACCTCACATAAGGTGGTAGTTTTTTATACAAGGAGTGATTTTTAAGAAAAGACTCTTGATTAAAGCTCTATATTTGTGTACTGTGGTATATATCAGGTTCTTTTAGTGTTAGGGAGAATTTTCAATATGGAAAATCAAACAGGTAAAGAGGAGGTGTTTCTTTTTAATCTCCTCAAATCATTGAGTTCAGAAAGGCAAACAGTTGAAGAAATTCGAGAGATATATCTCAGAAGATTCCCTCCAAGTTTTTTGGAAAGAAAATTAGGGCTTTCTACTTCACAAGAAAAAATTCAAAAAGCTCTTGCTGTTTTGCTTGAACGCGGGCTCATTACCAGGGAGTTGACAAGGTTCAAAGAAGGCAAACCGCTTAATGTAGACACTCCTGTGTACTTTATTAACTCTGCTGGAACACAAGCTCTCTATCTTGCAAAACACAAAAAGTGAACACCGTCCAAAGCAATGAAGACGGTGTTTGTTCTTTGTGATACCTTTGAATTTAATACATTTAAATTTTACTCTTGAATTTTTACTCTTATTGGTTTTCTGCTTCAGCTATTCTCTTTCGTAGTTCAGAGGTTGAGTAGGAATGTGTTCTTGAATTAAAAATTGTTTCTAGAGGAAGATTATGACCTGTAAACTCTTTTCCTCGCCAGTCTGACCCAATAATACGAACATCTATGTTATGGGGATTTTTTGATAGAAGTTCATATAAATCTTTTTCAGTGTCATATGTTACTATCTTATCAATGTATTTTATTGCTTCTAGTTGGATCATTCGCTCTTCGAGACTCTGGATTGGTTTGTTTTTATTTTTTCGATCAAGTGTTGGGTCACTATGAAGACCTACAATCAAATAATCGCAGTGTTCTTTGCATTCTTTGAACATGAGTATATGTCCGGCATGGCAGAGATCAAACGCTCCACAAGTAAATCCAATTTTCATACCGTCATAGTAGCATATTTTTTCTTTTTATGAGGTGCATGATGGTGAATATATTGAGAAATATCAAAAAAGCAAAAGGTGAAGCAGTTTGCTATACTTCTATACTATATGGACGAGAATCTTGATGAAGAAATAAAAAGCCTAGAAGCCTTAATGAACGAGGTTTCTTTTTGGAACGATAAAGAAAAAGCGCAGGCAACCATCAAGCGACTTAAGGAATTAAAAGATAAAAAGGATGGAGTAGGGGCCCTTGATAAAGGCGGGGCTATTATGAGTATTTTAGCTGGTGCTGGAGGGGATGATAGTGAAGATTTTGTGCGCATGTTACTTGAGATGTATGAGGCATACCTTGCTACAAAAGGTTTTTCATATACGTATCTTAGTACGAGCACTAACGATCATGGGGGATATCGTAATCTCACAATAGAAATTTCTGGTAAGAATGTGTATGGTACGCTCAAGAATGAATCAGGTGTACATCGCCTCGTACGCATCTCACCATTTAATGCACAATCAAAACGCCAGACATCGTTCGCTCTCGTTGAAGTTCTTCCAATTATTCCTCCTGCAGAAATGAAACCATTTTCACCAGACGAGATTCGTATTGAGACATCAAAAGCAGGGGGGCCAGGTGGTCAGAATGTGAATAAGCGCGAGACTGCAGTTCGTGTGATACATATTGCAACTAACATCTCAGTCCATGTAGCAACTGAACGTCAACAAGAACAGAATAGACAGAAGGCTTTTGAGGTGCTTCAGTCAAAACTATTTAAACTTGAAGAAGAAAAACACAAAGCAGAAATAGAGGGTAGGCAAATCAGTAAGACAACAGAGATTGAATGGGGAAATCAGATTCGCTCATATGTACTTCATCCATATAAGATGGTAAAGGATCATCGTACTGAGTTTGAGACAAGTGATGTAGAAGGAGTGCTTACAAAAGGTAATCTAGATGGTTTTATTGAAGCAGAGAAGAATCTGTAAGAGATAATACAAAATTATTTTATAAACTATAATTTGCATATGTTTAGGTCTTAGACACATAGACAGTTCACTGTATTCCCTGTAGGATGCATAAAGGTTTAGTTGTTTTTACTACGAAAGGCTGTTTGTATGAGTCAGATATCTGTGGGTGATGTCGGCATTCTTTTACCAGAATTTCCTTCGCTACCTAAGCGCTATTCGCTTGAAGAATATATGAGGGAGATGATGATCTCACCGAATGTGAGTAAGGGTGCAAGAAAGCTCCTTGAGTCTACGTCTCCATCACGCTCTCATCATGATGGAAATATGGGACGCTTGATTCTCGTCGAAGGAAAATTACTTCCAAAGGATCCTCATACAGAAGCTGTAAATAGGTTTGCAAAGGTACAAGGTTGGTCCAAGCCATCGTTTGAAGACTTGCTTCGGATTTACCCTGTGCTTCCTGCTCGACTTTTCCCTTCTGGAACAAGATTTGTTGTAGCGCTTCATACTCCTATAAAAGACCAAGTACTTGGTTTTACTTTAGAGAACAATCAGATTATATTGTCTGCACACAAGGCAGAACCCCGAGAAGGATGGTTTTGTCGAAATGGTGCATTCATCTTTCGTTTAGGTTAAAGAGTTGTTAGTTTTTATATGCAAAATCCCGAGGGTTCTCGGGGTTTTTCTTGTTGCAATTTAAAGTAAAACTCTGTAGAGTGTTTCTTGGATGAAGATATTCTTTGTCCCCAGTAACCCGCGATGGCATCTGGTAATCCTGTGACAGGAGAAGATCATGAAGTTATTTGACTACAAAGAATTTGGGCGAACGGAGGTTGCTGCTTTTCGATTTGTTTTGGATACATTGCTTAAATTGCCCGATATTGTCCCAAGTCATTTTGGAATGCTGCAAGCTGTGCCAGATCAGTGTGAAAAATCTAAGCGTACAAAGGATGGTCCTGAGTATAGGTACTGCCTTGTTGAGCTTCAGTCAGATAATAGTCAAGTAAAAAGAAAAGTATTCCTCCAGTTAGAAATAATTGTAGAGAACAAGAGAGATATCAAAACAGAAGTGGTGAGCTACTGCTTCTGTACAAACGAAGAAGCGTTAGCGTTTGATCTCATCAACGGCCCTTATATTTCAGTGAAATAAGCCGTAACCGCGCCTTTAGAAAACCTTTAGGCGCGGTTCTCATTTTTTATACACAATTCTATTACGTAAGTATGCTAAACTAAGCTAATGCTTTACTTCGACAGAGTTTCAAAGGAATATGAAAATGGGAACAAAGTGCTCGACGAAATATCTCTCACAATCAACAAAGGGGAACTAGTTTCTGTGGTAGGACATTCTGGAGCTGGGAAGACGACACTCATTAAGATGCTTCTTGCGGAGGAGTCTCCAACCGAAGGTGTTGTGTCTTTTAATTCAGACAATATTCATGAACTTCGTGGCAAGGATATGACTAATTACCGCCGTAAGGTTGGGGTTGTGTTTCAAGATTTTCGTCTTATCCCAAATAAGACAGCATATGAAAATGTTGCGTTCGCTATGGAAGCAGCTGGACGTCATGATGACGAGATTCATGAAGATGTTCCTCATGTGCTTGACCTTGTAGATTTAAAAGATAAGATGCACCATTTCCCTCATCAGTTATCTGGTGGTGAGCAGCAGCGTGTTGCGATTGCTCGTGCTATTATCAATCGCCCAGAAATTATTATCGCTGATGAGCCAACAGGTAATCTTGATCCACTCAATACCTATGATATCGTTCAGATTCTTAAAAAAATTAATGATCTTGGTACAACGGTAATCCTTACAACACATAACAAAGGCATTGTTGATAATCTTGGTCGTCGAGTTATCACTATGGAAAATGGTCGTGTTACAAGAGATCAAAAGTCAGGTAAATTCACTATGTAAATTGTATGAAAACAGTACTCTGGAAAAGAACAATATTAGCTGGGCTTCGAGGTTTCTACCGTAATAGGACGGTATCGCTTTCGTCTATTTTTATTCTTACAATTACACTTTCGATTATCACATCGTTTTATCTTTTTAGAGCAGTGTTTGACTATACACTTGAACAGGTAAAAGAAAAGGTGGACGTGCGTGTGTACCTCACAACTGACGCAACAGAAGAACAAGCAGCAGATGTTAAAGCTAAGATTCTTGGACTTAGTGATGTAAAGTCTGTCGTGTACACATCACGTGAACAAGCGCTGCTTGATTTTAAAAAGAAACATGAAGGAGATCAGCTCACTCTTCAGGCGCTTGATGAACTTGGGAGTAATCCATTCGGAGCATCACTCTCTGTTGTGGCAAAAGATACTGCACGATACGAAGCAATCGCTGAGCAGCTAACAGAAAACTCAGGTCTTCTAGGTGAAGATAGAACTGTTATTGATAAAGTTAATTACTACCAGATCAAAGACAGTATTGATAAGTTAAATAGTATTATTGGTTGGACTAATACTGTCGGATTCTGGCTCTCAGTTATTTTCGTCCTCATGAGTTGCATGATTGTATACAATACTATTCGTCTTGCGATATTCGTGTATCGCGATGAGATTGCAGTGATGAAACTCGTAGGTGCGTCCAATATGTTTATTCGTGGGCCGTTCATTGTGGAATCATTCTTGTATTCTATTGTTGCAACACTACTCACTATTATTATTTTCTTTCCAGCAACTATTTGGCTTACCAAGAAAACAGTTTTCTTTTTTGAAGGGTTAAATATTAATGCATTCTATACAGCACATCTCATTGAGCTTGTCGCCGTGCTTCTCATTTTTAGTTCTCTACTTACAGTTATTTCTTCACTTCTTGCGGTAAGAAAGTACCTCAAGGTGTAAATTCCTGTGTATGTTCTGATATGTAGAAAAGCTCGCCTGACGGCGAGCTTTTGTGCACTTCTTTTATTTTTTATGAATCCTGACTTTCCTCTTGGTGATCAGGATTTTGTTGAAGGATGAACTCGTCACTCCATCCAGTGGTCAAGAGATGCTTGATCATGGAGGCAGTGTGCGGACCAAGGGATTGTCCGAATTGTTGTACACGGCCACCAAATGGACCGGGGCCTGTTTGATCTTCAAGTTCGGTTACGATATTCCTAGCGATGTTGATGAGTTCGGTGAAAAACTCACGACCATCTTTAGTGGCAAGAGCAGAGCGAATCCGATCGTCATTAGCTGCAACCTCTCTCAAAGTCAAAGCGATTGATCCGATGAATGCAGCTCTGGATTCTTCGGATATCTTGACCCTGTTTTCTATGTCGTTTTTTTGTTTCCAACAATCAAAGGCTTGAACTGCGACACTGCGTGCTTGCAGGAAGGTTTCTCTGAAGTTTGGTCTAAACAACTGGCGAACCTGTTGCTCAAGGGTTGCTACGGCGGTTGTGGTGGAACTCATGGAAAGTCTCCTCAGTGAATGGAAGGGAATAGAACGGTACATTTTTTATTCTATAGTTTTTGTCGTACCTGTCAACTCTTTCTCCTTTTTACTTTTCCGCTTACACTGTAGGTATCTACATAAGCATATTAGTTACAAGCTAATAGCTGATGGCTATTTTATGTTGCAATCTACCGCTCTCTCTATTTTAAAACTTGGCCATACGACATTTCTCACTGGTGCTGCTGGTGCTGGTAAAAGTTATGTACTTCGTGAATATATTACATATCTTAAAAAGCATGGGATTAGTTATGCTGTGACTGCATCAACAGGCATTGCGTCAACACATATTAGTGGTAGTACTATTCATTCATGGAGCGGTATTGGTATTAAAGATCGCATGACTTCCTATGAACTTGATGCACTTGAAGAAAAACAAAATCTATATAAAAGATGGAACAATACAAGTGTTCTTATTATTGACGAAGTGTCTATGCTTCATGCAAATTTTATTGATATGTTAGACAAAGTTGCTAAGCATATACGAAGAAGTGATAAACCTTTTGGAGGTATGCAAGTAGTTTTTACGGGAGACTTTTTTCAGTTACCACCTATTGTAAAAAATGGTTCTCAAGGAGAAAGTGACAATGTGTTTGCATTTCAGTCAGTAGCGTGGAAAGAAGCAAAGCCTGTTGTGTGTTATCTCAGTGAACAATTCAGACAAGACGACGATAGGCTTTCATCGCTCTTAAACGCTATTCGTAAAGGTGATATTGATGACGGTCATTATGAGATGCTTAAAGAGAAAACAGAAGTACCTCACATAGGGGATCATATTAAGTTATACACACACAATGAGAATGTGGATCTCATTAACAAAGAAGCATTTAATAAAGTGAAGGGTGAGACAAAGACGTATCATATGGTTACCAAAGGTAAAGCTGCGCTTCTTGCAAGTCTTAAAAATAATTGTCTTGCGGATGAGGTGCTGCAGCTTAAGGTCGGGGCAAAAGTTATCTGTATAAAAAATAGTCAGGATAGAAACTATGTGAATGGTTCAATGGGGGAGGTTATTGCATTTGATAATGAAGGTGCTCCAATTGTTGAACTTGTTAGCGGCAAAAAAGTAACTATTAAAGCAGATAGTTGGAAGATAGAAGAGGACGGTAAAGTAAAAGCTGAGATTTCTCAACTCCCTATTAAGTTAGCGTGGGCAATTACAGTGCATAAGTCTCAAGGAATGACTCTTGATAAGGCAGAAATTGACCTTTCGCGTGCTTTTGCATCAGGACAGGGGTATGTTGCCCTCTCTCGCCTTACATCTTTGGACGGTCTCTATCTTAAAGGATTCAATCCTCAAGCACTAATGATTAGTGAGCAGGTACAAGAAATGGACGCAGTATTTCGTGCGAGGAGTATACAAGCAGAGGATGCAATTAATAAGTATGATGCAGACAAGCTTGCTGTCTTGCATGAGAAATTTTTGACTGAGTCTGGTGGTACGGTTGCAGAACTTGAAGTGAGTGATGATGACGAAATTGAAACAAAAACTGCTTCACATATGGTAACTAAGAATATGCTAGATGAAGGCAAGACACTTCAAGAAGTTGCAGATGAGCGCAAGCTTTCTATTGATACAGTCCTTGGGCATATTGAGAAGTTACGTGAATACAAAGAAGATGTAACATTAGACCATATACTTCCAAAACAAAAAGATTTTGATAAGATTGCTAAAACGTTTGAAAAGCTAGATACACGCAAACTTACGCCAGTGTATGATGCTCTAGGAGGTAAGATCTCTTATCAAGATATTCGCTTAGTGCGGGCATATCTTAATCTGTAACCTAAAAACTACCCGCATCGACTCCTGCTCCTTGTAGAATGGCTTCTAACATTTTTTGGGTATAGATATATGCATACCAAAAGGTAAGCACTGTAGATACCGCTAAAAGCATGGAGGCAGTTGCTCCAATTGTTTTTGCTTTTGGATCTTGTGACTGTAAGTACTTGAGACCTTTCCATTTAGTTACAAAAAGAAAACAGATCACCGGAAGAATAACACTAAAAGCATACAACCATATTTGCGCATTAAATGATGTTGTAAGAGGGGGTTCATGTATCTTCGTGCCGCAGTTAGGGCAGAAGTAGTATTGAGGGAGAAGTGGTTGATGACAAGTTATACAAAGAGAAGGAGAAGATTCAATTTGAGTGCTTGGCGTAACTGGTAGTGTTGGTTCCATGGAAAAAAGTGTATCACACAATGAAACAGAGGGATGTTAATTGCTTGTAATTTTAAGATATGTACTGTATATGTAAGTAATATGTGCATAACAAATTTGTTGACTTTTTACATAATTATGATATAATAGAATCTGGAGTTCTAACTACAATGCCGAAAGGCAGAGGAGAAGACATGAGTACGACCGCTATCGAATGGCTGGCTCTCACTGCGGTGATTGCTCCATTTGTCATCCGGGCTTGCGAGGGGTTCTTCGACTGGTTCACGGGGCGGTTCTTCCGTCATCAGTACGGGAATCGGAAGTTTTCACTCAACTGACCTCAAGAAGGGGTCAACGCAAAAGCCGCGCTTCGCGCGGCTTTTTCATTATGTAATAAGCAAAATGTTATATCACATTTATTTGAATCTCATTGTTCCAGCATTGTTTCCAAGTCGAAGAACAAGGTCTCCTCGCGTTGTGAAGAAATAACTAGTAGTCTCAGGTAGCTTTCCTAAGAATTCTCCTTCTTGTGAACCATCACAAAACATTTTTGTTGACATAATTGGTCCAAAGCTAAGGATATTTCCTTGGCTTCTTGTATAACTGCCATTTGCTTGGTTGCAGTCAGTACCAATAGCTACTTTCCCGTCAGTGGTGAAAGTAAGTGTGAATACTCCTGCTTTGTTTGGAGTCATGGCAGTACCACTACTTGTGTCTGTTCGTATCCATTCCCATTTTTTCATTCCAAGTGTCATTCTTGAAGCGTCTACTTCTCCTTCAAAATTTTTTACAAATTCACCAATTTCTCCATTTTTTGCATCATAGTGAATCCATAGACTTTTACCAACAGACGGCAGTGTAGTCATAGGTTCGCCTACGTTTCGTTCAGCATAATTATAAACAGCACGTCCTTCGTGTATTTCAATATTCTGTGGAGCAATTCTGTCACCTAGGAGGAGGGCGTTAGTACTTGTGTACGTTGTACCTGTTGCAATAGCAAGTGCCGCATAATAGAATGTTCCACTTCCTTCTCCGCTACTAGTGAGTAGTACGGCCGCATCTTCTGCTCCATCGCCGTTAAGATCACCATAGATGGGTTCTCCAAAAATCATGATAGTGCGTTTTGATTCTGAATCCAGCGTTGTTTCTACTGAAATTTTTCCGTCAACAAGGGTAAACGTTTCTCCATCGAGCACATACGATATATTTTTTACATCACCATCACCTTCAGAAACCTCTGATGTTTTTGGGGATGTGAAATTATAGATTCCTAAAATAATAACAGCACCAATAAAGATAATGATAGAAATACGGGAATTATTTAATTTTTGCATACCTATATAGTATATCACTGATAAAAAGGTGAGTATAATTGAGGCAGTATTTCCTCAAAAGCAATGTTTAAACAATGGGATACGTGTATGTTTCTTGATTTTCAGTAAAAATAATAGCTGAGTCAGTTAGAATGAAACTAACACAGCCTTTACCAATTACTGGTGGCTCAACAAATAAGAGCGCATGGTATGAACACGAACCTTTAGGCCCCCAGGCAATAAATAGTTTTTGATCATCAAAAGTGTATAAACCTATAGAAAATGTTTCATCGTCACTTTTGTAGTAATCTGCATGAGCTTTTGGATGACTTGTATCTAATCCAAGGTACTCTTCACGAGATTTGTAGTAACTGTAGTTAGCAATATCTGGTATTTCCATATGGTAAGTATACAGTAAAAATCGCACCTCATCCTAGAATGTTGTGCGATTTTTTTTGCGTCCACAAAGTGAAAGCGTTCAGGGGCTCAGCTTCGATCGAGGCGAAACATGGACATCTTGCGAGGCCCTTGCTTCCACCAGTTCCGACCTGCTGGAACTGCGTAGAACATTGCCGCCTGAGCTGCCCAACCAGCCGGGTTGAACAGCAAGGTTGACATCACCCCTCTGGTCGAACACGTCGTCAGTTGCATCAGCAGACGGTAGTCATCGGTGGTCAGCGCGAACCAGAGCATTTCGGCGTGGTACGCCGTGTGCGCAACTTCGTATTGGACCATACCGGCCACTTGCTGGGTGATGCCGTTGCAGGTACTTGCGAACGCCGGAGCGGAAGCGAGCATCATGCCAACGGCGACGAGAAAGAGCTGCGGAACCTTCTTCATGAGTAACCTCCTGGTTGATGAAATAGGACATATATAGTATACAATTTTGCAGATATTTTGTGTACGTAACTGTGGATAGCTTTTTAAGTGATTGTTAAAGCTTTTTTGTTAATATTATAAAGTTCAAGGGCACACAATTTGAATATACAAGGTAATTCAAATGTACGTCACAAATTTCTTCCAAAACTGTTATATATAGTACCAGCTATAAAACGAGTGTTCTTGTTATGAAAGTTTGGGGCCTCGTATATCGAGCATTTTATTTATTATCTAATCGATCAATCTATGTTAAAAAAGTTATTATATATTGTTACTGCCGCGACGCTTATCACTTCACAAAGCGCATTTGCTTTTCAGCCAAAAGAAATAGCTACGTATTTTAATGGTCCAAGTGTTTCTGCTGTAACATCTAGTTCTGCATATATTTTTCTCGCAAGTCCAGTACTTGCAGGGCTTACTGAAGAAGAGAAATCTGGAATCTATTTTGAGTACAATGAAACACAACAAATGTGTATCATGATTTATCCAACACCAGAGTATTGTCTTCCAAAGAAAACAGAAATTGGAAAGACGAATGTTGTGATTTCAAATCTGAAACCAGATACTTCGTATACTGTTACGTATAAGAAAAATAATACAATCAACTGTATTACAACTCCATGTCCAGAAAATGGTTTTGTGAGTCTCTCTCTTGAATTTAAGACCAAAGCAACAGATAGTACTGTGAGCGATCCTTCAACTGGTTCAGACGGAAGCACACCTCTCACTAAGTATCTGAATCTTGGAAGTCGAGGTTCTGAAGTTATGGCGCTACAGAACATGTTGATCAAGCGAGGGTATTTACGAGCGCAAGCAACAGGGTATTTTGGTTCTCTTACATTTAAGGCTGTAAAAGATTTCCAAGCTGCACATAACATCGCTGCGATCGGACTTGTTGGTCCACGTACTCGCGCAATGTTTAACAGTATGATGGATATGCGAGGAACAGAAATGTTTGAGGGTGCAATTACAGCATACTCAACAGCATGTTTTGCAGATGGTATTTGTAGTGTTACTGTTGGTGATAAAAAGATTGTGACTACACGTGGTTGGTCACAAGAAGTCGTCGGACAAGTAACTGGTATTCCAGATTTCGGTTCAATTGAAAACGTTGTTGGATCACATGCTAAAGTGTATGCAAAGAAGACAGATGACGGGTACACATTGTATGGAAGTAAGGATTACTATATACAGATTACCCCTGTGTTTAATCGTAAGCTCCCAAGTGGAAGTACTCCGGTAGGGGATATATCAGCACTCAAAGGTACAGCATGGTCATGGCAGAAGACAGTTATGTCAGACGGCAGTGTTGTGACACCAAAAGTGGCTGACAAGTTCACTATTACTCTAGGTACAGATGGTAATCTTTCAGGGACAACTGATTGTAATGGATTCTTTGGAAGTTATTCGCTCGGTAGCGATGGAGTGCTTAGTTTTGGACCACTGGCAAGTACAATGATGTTCTGTGATGGTTCACAGGAACAAGTATTTGTAGCAGCTGTTCAGAAGGTTGTTAGTTATAGTACAGATGCCACAGGTTCTCTTATGCTCTCACTTGCAAACAATGAAGGTACAGTGTACTTTGTAAAAAAGTAAATATACACATACATTGATATGAAATACAAAAGCCTCCGTAAGGAGGCTTTTGTATTTTAAGTGCATTAGCTTCATAACGAATACCGGTATACACTATATGCAATCTTTCTATGTTTAAAAAAATCCCTAAAGCGTATCTTATTGCTGGAGCTATTCTTGTACTTATTATTGGTATCAGTGCAGTTCTTTTTTTCACAGACCCACCGAAGAGACGTCACCCCGTTTCGGTACATAACATTAGTCAGATTTCAGGATGGATGACATTTGAGTATATCAACATGCTTTTTGATGTACCACAAGAGTTGCTTCAAGAGAAGCTTGGAATACAGAATTCCAAGTACCCACTTGTGACGCTTAAGCAGTATGCCAAGAAATCAAATAAAGATGTAGATTCTGTTGTTAAAGAGGTACAGGAAAGTATACAAACATACCTAGATCATAAACCTGAAGGTCAATGATTACTACTTTTATTAACTTCTTCCTCTCCTACCTGTTGCTGTATAAGTATGCGACGTTATTTGTTATAGCATACCTTGCAGCACTCCTTATACCACTTCCTTCTAACACGACTCTCCTTGCGTCGTCGGCATTTGCTAGTCAGGGATATCTTTCAATTTCTGTTGTATTTTTTGTTGCTTTGAGTGCGAATATTTTAGGGGACATAACAGGATTTTTACTTTCTCGAAAGTACGGCAAGAAAATACTTATGAAAACACCACTTGCAAAAATTCTTCTTTCTAAAAAATACGAAGATATGGAAAAAGTATTTTCAAAAAATGCCGGAGCAACTATTTTTGCTACACGTTTTTTTGGTGGGGTAGGACCACTTGTTAATATTGTGTCAGGATTTTCAGAACATATTTCGTTTAAAAAATTTTTGCTTTATGGAATTCCTGGAGAGATTGTGTATGTTACTTTTTTTACTGTATCTGGATATTATGTTGGAGATACGTGGATGAATCTGCTCTCACCGATTGAGCTTTTTTGGATTGTTATTGGTGGAATAGTATTGATTGTTCTCGGGACAAAGTTTTATAGAGGTTACAGTAAGAAAAAAATCATGTAGTGGACTTAGTAAGAGAGGTTGCTACCAGTATTACTTTAGAGTTGTAGTTCTAAAACTAGTACCAACAGCAACTCCAACGACAGCGCCAATAATAGCCCCAGCTACGAATTCTGAGAACCAGTGTATTTGCATAGAGATACCAATACCAATATAGAAAGCGTAGAGAAGTGCTAGCCAGAATACAGCTTTTTGTTTTGGGTATAGAGAGATAAGTGCAAAAGACATAGCAAACGCAACTGTTGTATGTGATGATGGCCATCCCCAAAAGATACCATGCTCCATGAATCCAAAATTCCAGTTACGACTAGCATCAAGAAGAGGGTCTATAATTCCTCGTGGAGGTTGCACTCTTCCGGTAAACGCTTTATAGGTTGAAGAGATGAACCAGCCAAGCGCAGCAGCTTGAGCAAGTGTCCATGTTGCAGTGAGTAACAGGGTTCTTTTTGTTAGCTTTGCAAGTATATACAGAAACGGGATTCCAAACATAGGGATCATTCCTCCAATAGGAACTGCGGGGGAAAGATATATGTGGAGCGGGGAAGCTTGTACGAATATAAAATACTTCCAATCAAATCCAGTGATGACGATGATATAGGTAAGTACACATGCTAGTACTTGTAGCAAAATATTTCGAGGAGAGAAGATTGAAGTAACTGTTTTACGTACGTTGTAGAAGAGTGAAGGCATAAAGTGTCAGTGTGTCACGACTAAAAGTTCTCTATCATTGTGATCCTGCTGTATTCAATGTTTACACTATTGTGTATATAATTTTATTCCAACTACAAAAACAACAAGTCATGATCTATGTCATCAGACTCTGTCCCATCACGTGCACTATTGCGAAGGTTGTGAGTAGAAGCTATGTGTACCAAACTCTTCCCAAACTTTTTCTCAAGAGAATCTATTTGTTTGTAGACAAGTTCAAGATTCTTGGCTTTTGTTGTGTTACCAAAAAGGTCGTCCTGTATGGCGACATTTTTTTGTAATTCATGAAAGGTAATACCCGTAGTTCGATACAGGTGTTCTTTGGAAAGTACCTTCTTAAATTCTGGCAAGATACAGTTTAAAAGTATTTCAGGAGAGTTAGAAGGGGAAGATAATGTGATAGTACGTTCGATTATTTTGAACGCACTTGTTTTGAGAAAAAAAGTGACTTTGCGAGGGGAGAGGTCATAGTGACGTGCCTTCCTGCATGCATCTTCGGTATGTTTACAAAGTTGCGACCAAAGAAAGGCTTCATCATTTGTCGAAGGGTGAAAGGTCTGTGTTTTTTGTATGGAAGAGTATTCGCTCTTCTTTTTCTCATTGATAGGGAGGATACTTTTGCTATGAAGTTCTTGCCAAATAACTTCGTAGGGTTTACTCAGATGGTGACGTACCCAACTCTCTTCTTGTCTGTAGAAATCTATTGCTGTCTCAATTTTGTGGTTGTTAAGTAATATAGCGGTACGAGGTCCGATGCCCCAGACTTTCTGGATGGGAACTTTAGAAAGAAATTGTTCGACTGTTTCTTCTGTTATTTGCGTTAGCCCATCAGGTTTGTTCCAGCTTGAGGCAACTTTGGCAAGTACTTTAGTTGGAGCAAGTCCAATTGATACCGAGATGTTGAGTTCGTTGCGTATGTCCGATTTTATATCTTTAGCGATGTCTACAAAACTTTTTTTGAGTGTCTTATCGAGTCCTGTCATGTCAGCAAAGCATTCATCGATACTATACTCTTCGATACCATAAGCATAACGCTTTACGATTTCAAACATCTTCAGTGAGTACTCTAGGTATGATTTGTAGTCACCAGAAAGAATAACGACGTCGGGATAATTTTTCTTAATACGAAATATCGGCATCCCTCGCTTGATACCAAGAGCTTTCGCTTCATAGGATAAGGCTGTTACGATACCGCGCTCGTGACCTGTGACTACAGGAAGATCTCTAAGCTTTGGGTTCTTAGCAATTTCTACACCAACAAAAAATGCATCCCCATCTATATGAAGAATAACTTTTTGTTTAGTACTGAGGTCTGGCATCCATTTCAGTGTACTTTTTACAATAGCTAAAACAATAGAACAAAATGGGGAGAGGGGGGTTCACAATAGGGGTAAAGTTTATGAAAATAAAATATGTACTTTTTCTATTTTTATGGTAGAGTATTTTGTATTGTTCATTTAAAGGAGATAAACGGTGGCAGACTATCTTGTTACTCCAGCTAAAGGCTGCTGGAAAAATTGGCAGAAACTTGCACAACGTGTAGGTGTTGAGTTTTCTGAAGAAGATAAACTGATCAGTGAGGCTGTTTTTAGTCACAAACTAAATAAGTTTCCTGTTGCAAAGCCAAGAGTTGTGAAGATTGGTGAGTGTTTTGGACCAAGCGATCCGTCAACGTTCGACGACCATTCCTTTAGTCGAGGTCTTCCTGTACATCCAGTAGTGTTACTCACTCTTATGTCTGGTATTGGCAACGAAGAAGAAACGCAACACCGGTCATGGACATATAGGACTGTGGCGTCAACACTACTTCTTGCTCATCCGAGTGGTCAGAGTTACACCTTCTTGATTGATGGCGGCGATGGTCCTGAACCAAAATGGAAAGCACGTTTTTTACTTGCAGGGAAGTGGATCGGAAGATCCATGTATATTCACCAGTACTCCGATAAGGAAGGGTTCAGTCTCTGCGGGTATTTCATGACAGGTGAAGAAGGGAAGTATGGTCGGTATATAACGTGTTTTTAATTGAAAGATTGTTTTTTGAGAACGGTACTTCGGGTACCGTTTTTTCTTTGTTGCTTGGGAGAGGTATCCATTTCAGTGTACTTTTTACAATAGGTAAAACAATAGAACAAAATGGGGAGAGGGGGTGGGGGCCTAATTCCTACGAATATTGTAAGAGTTTTTAAAAAAATGGGTTACTATTGACATATAGTATTTTTTTGTGTTATAATATAATTTATACCTATGCCTTTGTATGGGAATTCTTTAAGGAGCTGTCATGAGCAACATTTTTGTTAAAAAGGCTGAAACCAGAGGTGTTACTGCTCAGCGTTTTCAGGTCACAGGAACCCATCAAAAAATGGGCGTTCAGTGGGTCAACTACCAGCTTCTTGCTAAGCTTGGGGAAGACGGCTTGTACCACCATGACTCAGGACGGACATACTCATGTCCTCGTTCTCAGTTTATGGCCTGCACGCAACGTGCTTAACTCGCAACGGAAAAAATCCAAAACAATTTTCGTTGCGGGTTTTTTCTTTTATTGTTTTACAAGCTGGGTAGTGGGATGATATCCAAACGATTTTATATAAAAACAATAGTATTGACTTGTTGTCAAATTAGGTCTAGTATTACAAACATTCGTTCTTAAAAAGAGGGGTATATGAATACAGTTTTTGCCCGCAAGGTGCGATCATTGGTTCTTGAAGTTTTTGATCTAGCACTATTCATTTTTTGCTGTCTGACGGTAAGCTACACACTCTTTGTTGATTTTCAGAAAGGTGTGTACTTTATCCTCAGTCAAGTTCTGGCTTTCACAATACTAATTGTAAGTTCTTTCCTGTGGCAGATGACAAGAAATGAAGGGTGGGGTGATTTTTCGCTTATATTTTTCTTATCAAGACTTCTTATGTCAGGCATTAGTATCTATATGGTATTGATGATGCCGCTAAGTCTTCTTGTTATCTTAGACATTGTTCCAAATAAATGGTTTATTTATTTAGGTCTAGCTTTGTGTTCTGGGGTTCTTTCAGAATTCGGGGTCAAGTTTGGAGCTTCAGAAAATGAAACCTTTTAAAACCGCTTCGGCGGTTTTGTTTTTGCTGGGGTTGTGGGACGATGTTGGAACCAGTGTAACTGTAAACTATCTCTTTCCGTAATGTATTTTTTCCTCTAGATAATCAATCCAAGAAAAAATAGATTGGTTAAAAAAGATGCCTCCAACAGGTAAAATAAGACCAATAAAAAACAGAAAAGATACCCAGCCATAAACAAGGTAACTTTCATGTGCCCAGCAACCACTAGTGACTACAAAAACTGCTAGGGCTAGCACATTTAGTAAGGCGTCAGAATGCATATTTTCTTGCGTGCTCTCTACACCTTCCTCTTCCCAAGAGCTACTACTATTTCCATTAGTCTCACTTTTTGAAATGGTGGTTTTATTATATTCTTGATGTACAGGTAAGTAGTAGTATGTCCAAGAGCGTCTTCCTTTGTTTTTGTTCCCATGATCTTTATTCCAAATGACCCATTCCATAAATATGCTTAAAGGAATAATAAAAATTAAGAGACTGCATAACGCAAATAACCAACGATATTCAGTAATAAATGGTAGTGAAATTAGTATTCCATTAAATGTATATAGAATAACTATAAGAAGTGAAATGGTAAGAAAAGAACGTAATACTTAAATCATAAAATAAGATGTCTTTTAATTCACTTATTGGTAAAGTTAACAGTGATTCATTTAGCATAAATTAACTATTTTATTTTTTCTTCTCTTATTGCAGAAGCTTCTGCAATAGCACTTGCTATACCTCCAACATTCTCATAGATGTCATGATTGGTTACATGGATAGTGTCATACCCATTAACAGAAGAGTTGTGACTTCTATCTAAGTCACTCATAATTTGTTTTGCATCACTAATATGCTGTCTACCATCAACCTCAATATCTATTTTTGAACTTGGTATAACAATATCAACATGCTTGTATCCATCAAAACTTTCTGGTTTAAAATGCACCTTAAGTCTTTTAAGAGCTTTCATTAGCATGAAAGCATATTTTGTAGGCTGTAGCTTTGACATAAAAATTTATTTACTGTTACATTTAGTGTAGCTTTGTTCTTGAGCTACATACATCTCACATCCCTCAATAAAAGATCGAGAATTTCCTCTACAAGCATTTCCTCTTTCCCCCCAGTTAAATCCTGCATAATGACCTGAGTCAGGTAAATAAGGGTTATCTGGTTCTTTGCATCTACTGTTTTTAGTTGGATAATCACTTGTCTGGGCTTTGTCTTCAGTGATATATTGATAGCCTGTATAAATAAGACCAATTACAACCCAGACAATAATAGTTTTTTCCCAGTCTTCCATAATAGCTACCTTCTTGTTTTATATGTTGTTGATGTGTGACTTTTTGCGTAAGATGATTTTACATATCTGCCACTAACAGCACTTTTGTATTTTGCTGCAAAAACAGGAACACTAAAACCAAGTATTGAGAGCAGTGTTATTGTGATTATTTTTTTCATATATTTAAGTGTACTCTTTTGTATAAAAGGTACAAGGACTCGGTTATTCGAGTCCTTGTGAAAGTGGCGTAGGGGACTCGGTCACCAAGTTGGTATTTTATTTCACAACTTTGTTGTTCATAAAATACTCAACTTCGCGACCCCGGGAAAAGCGACAAAAATGGGAAGTAAAAACATGTGGTCCAGTTTTTACTTCCCATTTTTGTATACCGCTTTTCCGTTCGAGTCCTACGCAACATGAGTGATCTCATGTTGCTTATACCCCAAGCTCACACAACAAAAGTAGTGTGCTTTGCACGCGATAAAAAGTGTGAGCTGGGGTATAAGGACTCGAACCTCAATTAACGGTGCCAGAAACCGTTGTCCTACCATTAGACGATACCCCAATATTTAATTAGAAACATTGTACCTTGTGATATTCGAACTTTTGTTCCTACTACATTCGGTTTTGCTAAACCTCAGTACTGCGATTTCCTACAGACTGAGTACAGT
>JACCDG010401409.1_pt1 | contig 19338 bp, 21 predicted proteins | sample 7442471 | NCBI WGS metagenome assembly JACCDG01 (sample SAMN15323444, study PRJNA562643) | freshwater metagenome | isolation source: river surface water | place: USA:Blue River Watershed | collected 2017-08-17 | reverse complement strand
GCTACAACGTAAGATAAGGCCGGATGGCTTCCACTTTTTTGGGAGTCATCCCGTTGATGACAGATAAATCCTCAAGCCGATAAAACCGCCCATACGTCTCTCTATACGCAATAATTTTTTTAATCACTTTTTGAGATAACCCTGGAATAGCCCGAAGCTCATCAGCCGAACAAGTGTTTAAATCAATAGGGAACTGCCTGTTTTTGATAAAAGACGACTCCGTCACTTTTAAAGCCTTTTCCCGCTTCGATTCTACACGAGTCTCCACAGCCTTCACATGAATATACTGGCCGTCTTTCACCTTGGACGCCAGCTTTACTTTATCCAGATCGGCATTGGGCAAAACGCCCCCAGCTTTCTTGATCACATCCATCACACGATCGGTATCAGGAACCGTATAAACACCTGGATTTACCACGCAACCCGCCACATGGACCGTGACCATCGCATCCACCGGCGCAACACCCTCTGAGGCCCTAGATTTAGCACTCCTCACAAAAGCCGGAGCAACCGCATATCCCGAAGGTTTAGCCTCATAATAGCGATAGGCCAGCATCCCCAATCCAATTAAAACAATACCCACACCCGATACAATCAGTCTTACACGTTTTGACATAAAAAAACCTCCGAAACTATACAAGTCGCAGAGGTTTTTTTGCTTGTAAAACTAAAAAATGAGTTAAATAATAGCTTTGTTCAGTTCTTCGGTTAGCTGAGCTTCATTTCTAAAGCCGATAATACGATGAACTTCTCTTCCATCTTTAAATAAAATGCAGCATGGAATACTGGTAATTTGATAGTCCTGAGACGCTACAGGATTTGCATCTGTATCCAGCTTGGCCACTTTCAAACGATCGCCAAACGTAAGGGCCACTTTTTCCAAAACCGGAGCTAACATACGACAAGGGCCACACCACTCAGCCCAAAAATCAACCAGTACATAACCCGATGCCTGTGTTACTTCAGCGCTAAAAGTAGAATCTGTGATATGGATAGCCATAGTTACTCCTCCTAAAAAATATGTGTCTTTATTTAATCAGACTTTCAGAGGTTTGTCAGCTGTCACTTGAAAGTTTGAAAAGACATGTTTTACTTTGTAAAGATGCTTACGTTTCCCAACCATGTTTTAGAGATTTTAAAGCATGTGGAGCAGCTTAACGGAAAATCCATTCTGGTTGGCGGCGCCGTTAGAAATTACCTGCTTGATCAACCCATTTCAGACTGGGATTTTGAAGTATATGGCGTAGAGTCCGTAGATAAACTGCTTTCGGCACTTCCTCACGATCTCCCCATCAATTATTTTGGGAAAAAATTTGGAGTGATTGATATTCAATCCGAACAAGGTCATGTTCAACTTTCGCTTCCCAGAACAGAGGTAAAATCAGGCATGGGATATCATGGATTTTCTGTACAGATTGATCCCAATCTTTCGTTCAAAGAAGCTGCCAGACGTCGGGATTTTACGGTTAACAGCATGGGTATGGACTGCGTAACACAGGAAATCATCGATCCATTCAGCGGAAAAAAAGATCTTAAAAACAAACTGCTTAGACATGTCAGCAAAAAATTTACAGAAGATCCCCTTCGGGTTTTAAGAGCCGTTCAATTCTGTTCGAGATTCAATTTTACACTGCACGATAAAACCGAGTTGCTTTGCAAATCCATGTGGAAACAACTGTTTGAGATTCACAAAGACCGGCGTCATTCCGAATTTAAAAAATGTTTTTTGAAATCCAAAACACCATCAATCGGATTAAAAACAGCAAAAGAGACCCTGGTTCTTTATCTGTTTCCTGAATGGGCAGCACTTGTAGACTATCCAGATAAATGGCAAAAAACACTTCATAATCTGGATAAAGCCTCCCTGCACACTACCGGATCAGAGTCTCAGGACTGGCCATTTATGCTGGCCGCCGCCTGTTCGGAAATGACTCGGACAGACACAGAGCGGCTGGTAAAACGCTTCACCGATGAAAAAAGGATCCTCAAAGCCGTACTGGAACATTTTGATAATCCAGCTCGTCTTACCTAATATAAAGCTCTCATAATGGAAGGAGATCTTATGACGAAGAAACATCTCTTGTTTACAGCCGTGATTCTTGCCGGCATCTTATCCTCAAGTGCTTACGCGACAACATTCGGATTTCACGGGTATCCCAATCACGGGGCGAGGTTTAGCAGGCTTCCCGGCCCTTACAGGACCGTTATCGTGAAGGGAAATCCCTATGTATACTGCGGAGGCGTGTTTTACAGGCATGTAAACAAAGCCTACGTTGTTATCGCTCCGCCCATTGGGGTCGTGGTGGACATACTCCCTGTTGGCTATACAACCGTAGATATTGTAGGCCGCACGTATTTTGTACAAAACAATGTGTATTATCAACGTGTTGATACCGGCTATCAGGTGGTTGAACAACCTGCCGCTCCGCAAATCACACCGTCAGTCACACAAACAGCTACTCCGGGCTCAACAGCCCCGGGAAACCCTGACATTTACGATTTAAATATCCCCAACACCAAAGGCGGATACACCCATGTGGTGATTAAACGCTCTGGAACCGGCTTTGTCGGGCCTCAAGGCGAGTTCTACACAACATTCCCCAAAATAGACCAGCTAAAAGTCATGTACGCCCAATAAGGGCGTACAGTTTAGTCATTATCAATCAAAAACGGATTAACCGTTAGTGCATAACCACCCAATGCGCCAGATCCTCACGCTCAACATAGTTGCCATAGGCCGCTACGAGCAATGCATCTTCATTGGCAGCCATAGATCGTTGATAGAAGGTAAACCCTACAGCCAACAACAATAATCCCGAACAGCCCACTACCATTAATTTTCTGGAAACCAACACTGTACGCGAGGGCACCCCGTTAATCTTATTCCAAACTCTGTCATTAAACTCTCCGGAGGTTTTCGCCGATTTTACACATGAAAAAAGTGGATGAGTCATTATAATGCACCTCCTTGCTGAAGCGGCACCGACATCCAAAGCTGTTCTTTTGAATGCGGCGAAGACTCTATAATCGCTTTTAATTTTTCTTTTGCTCTAAATAAACGTGATTTTACTGTACCAATCGAACACTTTAATACAGCTGCAACTTCTTCATAGGACAAATCATTTAATTCCCGCAAAATAAGAACCTGACGCCATTTAAACGGCAATTTATCCAGGCTTTTATTCAGCAGCATAATCCGCTCTTTGTCTTCCAGGGAGGCATCGAAGGATTCTTTTTGATCGCTGGGATCAAAACCACTTTCCTCCATCAGCCAGTCCAACGACAGACTTTGACGGATCTTTTTACGGATACGATAGTTATTGACCCGATTCTGAACAATGGCGTACAACCATGTAGAAAACATGGCTGTACGTTTAAAGGTCTGGAGCTTGGTATAGATAATCACAAAAATATCCTGAGCCAGCTCCTCGGCATCATGGGCATCGCCGACAAGACTTAAAATCATCCTGAAAATTTTATCTTTATACCGGTCAATCAACAAATCATAAGCAACAAGATTTCCATCAAGAAAGGCGTCTATCAACTCCATATCGGACGATGTTTGACGATCTATTTTTGCTTCCATTTTTTATCTTTTCTTTCCTCTTTAAGAGTTTTAAATTGGGTTAATTGTTCAGGCGTTAGAATTTTTTCAATAGCCTCGTCCTGATTTTTAAGAATCGGAGCGATGGTTTCACGTGAAGCTTCCCAGAATTTTCCTTTTGTCGCCGCATCCATTTCCTGATGGGTACGATCTAAAATTCCTGAAAGTTCTTTGACCTGAGTCTCTGACAGTTTTAATTTTTCAGTCAGACGATGCAACATCATCTCTTTAAGATGTTTAGGCGCATCTTTTTTCTGCTTTTCTTTAAATCCTTTAAACTTTTGGCGTTGCTGATCGGTTAAAACAGCTTCGATTTCGCCGTCTTTTTTCTCACGAAGAGCTTTTAACTCTTCCATCAGCTTTTTTTTGTCGATCTGATGACCGGCATCTTCCATAATGGCCTTAATTTTCTGAGCTTGCTCCGGAGAAAGTGACAACTCTTTTGTCATTTTTTCCAGATGAGCGTCCATCATCTTATGAGTCGGCCCATCGGGACCGCCTTCCGCAAAACTAACAAGACTTAAACCAACAACCAGAACGGGTACAACGAACAACGATTTTAGTGTCATAACAGCCTCCTTACGCTTTTTTTGTATAGACAGCTATGGTATACATTTTGTTCCCTACAGCCTTATTTTATGACTATTATCCCTACGAAATTAACCCATTGAAAAAAAACATCACAGTGCTGGAAACCGGCCTCTTTTAATAAGCTCAGATTGGATTGAGGCGAATATGGAATAAGCGTGTTTTTTAAGGCCTGATGTTTGCGGCTGATCTCATCTTTAGAATAGCCATTTTGATGTTTAAATTCATGATAAACAGAGGTGAACATCTCAGAAAAAACTGTGTCGTTTGGCTCTACTTTTTCAATTAACAGGACGGCTCCGTTTTTTGGCAAAGCCATATAAATATCCCGTAATAATTTCGGACGACTTTCTCGTTTTAGAAACTGCAAAACGAGGTTCAAAATAACAATACTCGGATTTTTAAAGGGAAAGGGAGTATTAAGATCGGCCTGAACCAGATCCAATGAGCGACTTGAAGAAACTGAGGCCAGCTTTTCCCGACTCTTTTCCAGCATCGCTTCGGCATAATCCACACCGACAAAGGCTATCGTTTTATCCAAAATCTGGTGTAATAAAAAAAGTGTGGTTCCCGTAGAGCAGCCCAAGTCATAGAGGGTGGAATTTGGAGTCGCAAACTCCAGGCAAAACCGCCCGATAAGACGCTGAATTTCGTCATAAAACGGGATGCTTCTGTCCAGCATATTATCAAAAACATCGGCAACAGACTGATCAAAAACAAAGGATTTTGGGTAATCCGGTGATAAAAACAGCGTATCCTTATTTACAGGCACCTCATGCGTCATGACAAGGATTATTTCATATTTTGAGCTGAAGTTGTATACTTCTAACGAAGATGACTACTCAACCTATCGTACAACACATTCTGGACAACGGATTAACCGTCTACTTTGTTCATGATCCACTTTCTGCGCTGGTATCGGTAAAAACCTATGTACGTGCAGGATCTATCAATGAAGCCCCTCATCTGGGGTGTGGATTGTCGCATTATCTGGAACATCTGGTGGCAGGTGGGGCAACGTTGCAGCGCAGCGAATCCGACTATAAAGCCCTAATTGCACAACTGGGCGGATCGTTTAACGCCTACACCACGCTGGATCACACCTGCTATTTTTTAAACACCCTCCCCGACTATATCGAAGATGCCGTTCAGATCTTATATGAATGGATGTTTTACAACAGCTTTGGCGAAAAAGAATTTTTAAGAGAGCGTGACGTCATCATCAAGGAAATCGAAAAAAATGATGCCAGTATCACAAGAAAATTTTTCCATATGTCCCAGGAGCTGTTTTATCAGTATCATCCGGCAAAATATCCGGTAATCGGGTATCTTGAAAACTTTAAAAAAGTGACCATTGAAAACTTAAAAGCCTATTATTACGACCGGTATATCGCCTCTAATATGGCGTTAGTTATTGGCGGCAATCTTACTCAGATGGATGAGCTTTTAGAGAAAGTAAATCAGACCTTTGGAAAAGAGCCTTACAAATCGGCCCCAACGTCATCCAAGTGGGAAGAGCCTGTCAGCTTTAATGCCAAATGGGTGGAAAAAGAAGGGGAAACACAAGTCAGTTACCTCAGTATTCGTTTTCCGGGCTGCGATACGTTTTCAAACGATTTATACCCTCTGGATTTATTGGATTTTATACTTGGAAACGGCGAAAACTCCATTTTGTATCGAACACTGGTTGAAGAAAAACAGCTGGTGTATAACGTGTATACATCGTCTTATACGCCCTCTTTCGGTGGCGGCTATTTTGACGTTGTTCTTGAACTCGATTATGAGAAAAAAGACGAAGCTTATGCTGAAGTTTTAAACTGCCTGAATTTTATAACCTCTAAAAAAATCACCAAAAAAGAAGTAGAGCAGGCACAAAAACAAAAACTGGCCGAACATATTTTATCCATCACAACCCTCGAGGATAAAGTGGAACAAATCGGGCTTGGATTTATTTATGTACGCTCGCCATTTTATTATGATGACTACACGAAAAAGTTTAGGGAAGTAACGTTGGATCAGGTTGTAGATTGCGCTAAACGGTACCTGGATCCCGAACATGCCAGCATCACAGTTTTAAAGCCAAAAACAGAGAAAAAAGTCGTAGAAAAAACACAACACGCACCAACATCACCGTGGTTGCTTCCAGAAAAGAAAACACTGAAAAATGGAACTCGGGTACTGCTATGTCCAACCAAAAGCAATCCTCAAAAAGTGGTAATTAAAGCCTTTATGCTTGGCGGCGTCAGAGCCGAAACATCAGCAAACAACGGCATCGGAGCCCTGTTATCCGAACTAATGGGCAAAGAATCCAAACAGTTCACTAAAAAACAGATTCTGGATGCCATCGAAGGCAACGGAGCTGAACTGGACGGGAACGTTGGAAATCATACCCTCTCCTTAAATTTTGAATGCCTTACAGAAGATTTAAATCAGCTTTTACCTATTTTTATAGATTGTTTATTACATCCCGAGTTCAAAAAATCCGAAATGGATCTGGCCAGACGCGATCAGTTAAAACGTATTCGTCAGCGTAAAGACGACTGGTATACGGCTTCCAGCCTGGAATTTAAACGGCTGTTTTTCCAAACACATCCTTATGGCTTTGCCTTAAACGGAGAAGTAGACTCGGTGGAAAGCCTGACCATCCAAAACCTTTATGATTTTTACACAATGATGCTAAACCCTGAACAGCTTGTAGTTACCGTTATTGGCGATTTTGAAGCTGATCCGGTGTTTAATACACTCGAAAAAGCACTGTCAGGACTTGCCGTTCCAGCGCAGCCGTTTTCAAGCCTGACACATCTGGAAAGGCCCATGCATTTATCGTCTGTTCAATGGAAAAAAACCGTTTTACAGGATGTAGCTGCCTTATATGTAGGATTTGACGCCCTCTCTTTCAAACAAAAAAGCATGCAACCACAATTCGATTTGTTACATACGGTGCTTTCCGGGGCACAATATCCTACAGGACGACTACACTATCACCTACGAGAAAAAGGACTGGTTTACATGGTTCATGGCACCTACAATATCGGATATGAACCGCATTCCATGACCTTGTGCGCGCTGACAAGCTCGGACAAGCTGGAAGAAGTAAAAACCATTGTTCTGGATCAAATTGCCGATCTTCAGCACAGCGATGTTGGACATGACGAATTTAATCAGGCTCTGGCTCAACTTCGGTTTTATTCACGAGACAGAGTCTCGTCTTTGGACAGCCTGGCGGTGATTTCTGCAACCGACGAACTATACGGATTCGGCTATGATCATTACACTCAAAAAGAAACCTTACTATTGGGATTAAGCCCGCAGGACATCCGTCACACGGCTAACGAATTTTTACAAAACCCTCAAATCTGCATGTTCGAAAAAGGATAATAACGTGGACCAATTACTTCAATGGTTTTTACATCTGGATACAGCCCTTCCCCTGCTTTTACAGCATTATGGGAATGGACTTTATATCGTTCTTTTTCTGGTTATTTTTTGTGAAACCGGGCTGATTATTTTCCCTTTTTTACCAGGCGATTCTTTATTATTTGCAGCAGGCGCACTATCTGCAGCAGCCAATCTTCATATTTTCCTCCTATGGGCACTGTTGGTTCTCGCAGCCATTTTAGGGGATGCCGTGAACTACAGCATCGGGTATTTTTTGGGAGAGAAACTATCCAAAACACGGTTTTTAAATCCTCAACATATTGAAAAAACACAGGCTTATTTTAATAAATACGGCGGAAAAGCCATTGTTTTAGGTCGCTTTTTACCGATTATCAGAACCTTCGTTCCATTCGTAGCCGGGCTATCCAAAATGAGCTACACCAAATTCAGCGTGTTTAACATTGCCGGCGCCTTATTATGGGTAACATCTCTGCTGTTTGCAGGCTACTTTTTTGCAAACATGCCGTTTGTGAGAAAAGAATTTTCAAGCGTTATTTTATTGATTATGGTGGTATCCGTTCTGCCATTATTCTACGACATGATTAAAGCCTGGTTTAAACGCTAACCTCAAATGGGGGTTTTGATCGTTGTTATTTCAGGTTTTTTTCATGCGTTATGGAATATTTTAACGAAAAAAAGCCGAAATAAATCCGCCTTTCTCCTGAATGTTCAAACGCTATCGATTATTGTCTTTTTTCCCTATGTAGTCACCCATACCCATTTAATTCACTGGAGCTGGATCAGCGTCATCGCACTTCTGGGAACCATGAGCATTCACGGCATCTATTTCGTACTGCTGGCTCGAGCCTATAGTGTCGCCGAAGTGTCCAAAGTCTATCCGATTATTCGGGGGACATCGTCTCTGATTGTGCCCTTACTGGGAGTCGCACTTCTTAACGAGCATTTAACTGTTATGGGCTGGTGTGGTGTAGCAGGTATTATTTGTGGGATTTTGCTTCTGGATGACACGTTATGGACCTCTCGGTTTAAATCCTGGCTTGGGCCACATACGATTTTGGGATTATTAATTGGAGGATGCGTTGCCTCTTATATTTTAATTGATAAATGGGCTACCCAATTTTTCCCAATCATCACCTTAAACTGGTTTGGAACACTTGGAAACATCCTTATTTTGTTACTGTTTATAAAAAGAAAATCGGCCATAAAACGGGAATGGAAGAAAAATACAGGCTGGATTATATGCGGCGCTTTTCTTGCTCCCGTCTCGTACATGATGTTTTTGTGGGCCATCCAAACGTATCAGGTCGCTCAGTTGGCCCCTATTCGGGAAATTGGAACTGTTTTCGGTGTGTTTCTGGGCGTTATCTTTCTCAAAGAAAAACGTGGGCCTCACCGGCTGTTTGCATCCAGTTTAATTACAGCCGGGATTTTATTGCTGGCTTGGAATTGTTAAATACCATTAGAGTCGACTTTTAAGTGCGCCACTCATCACTAATAACGTCTGCTTCATTAATTTTAAACCTAAAGCAACTTCTTCATCTGTAATAGCTAAATTTGGCCTTATTCTAACAACATTAGGGTTTCTAGAGGCAAGAACCATAAGGCCTTGGGCCAATGCAATATCTATAAAGGCAAAGCAGTCTTCTTTTGTGTGAAATTCCAAAGTATCTACCAAGCCTATTCCTCTAGCTTCTTTAATAAATTTAGGGAATTCTTGTGCCAGTTTTTTTAATCCTGTTACTAATTTCTCGCCTTGAACGCTTGCATTTTCATCTAATTTCTCAGCTTTAATAATCAATAATTTAGCAGCCATCATGACGTAATCACTGCTATTTCCAAACCAGGTAGAGTCGATAATACCCGGTGCCACAAAAGCATTTCCTTTTACACGCATAATTCTTTCACCTGCAAATACATACCCCAGACTAGATTTTTTACTCCCTGTGACAATGTCTGGTGCAGGTGCGTCGATAGCCTGATACGCAAAAGCATGGCCTGTGGAATAAAATCCAGTTTGAACCGCATCATAAATGACATAAAACCCGTATTGATCTGCCAATTTTCTAAGGCCAACATAAAATTCTTTAGGGATCGGCTTGTCACCAGCCTCACATTGGATACCATCTTCTACAATAAATGCAGCTAATTTATGAGGATTATTTTGGCAATAGGTCTTAATTTGACTTAATGTGCCTTGAATGGACTCTGGAGTAAAATCTGGACGAGGGACATGCTCAAAATTAGGCAGCTGAGGATGCCCTGCTATTTTAGGATTCCCTTCTGTTAGAGAGGCTCCGGTTCCATTTCTACCGTGAAATGCACCCTTTAAAGCCATAACAGCATCAGCCTTAACGGTGATTCTTTGAGATAAATTCAACTTGGTCTTAGTGTAAATACAGGCCCATACGGCTTCTGAGTTGGCCATGGAGCCTCCATCTGTAAAGTACATACGTACAAATCCACTAGGTGCTGCCAATAATTCATAAATTGCTTTAGAAGCAGCATTACTGAATGTGGTTCTAAAATCAGCATGGGCCATTTTCAGGGCAACGGTTTTGCCTAATGCCGTAATCAATTCCGGTGTAATAGACGGATGATTCATGCCTAAGGCATCTGCGCCAAACCCGCCGTGAAAGTTTAGATATTCTTTTCCTGTAATTGCATCCACAAGAAAAGACCCTTTACTTGTTTCGGGGTCTACATCTATAGGCTGAGCCTCATCAGCAATAGTGACTTTCATAGCCACTTTTTGGTTTTCCACAAGCTGCTGATGGATAGATTTTAAAAATTCTTGAATGGCTCTTGCACCACGGACTCCGGGAATTGAAATAACTTTAAAAAAGAGAGATGAATGAGACATGAATGTCCTTCCAAAAATATGATCTCCCTTTTAAAAAAATCCAACTACAACACCCAAAAAAGATGGGGCCCCCGCTCTGGAAAGATACTCAATCAAAACACAAAACAATCGTAGCTGAAAATCGAACCCCTAGTGTAATGAAAGAATTGAGGTTAATCAAGGCAACTACCCCTCAGTACCTTGAATTAATATATCCAAATAGGCACTATAAACAAATTGCTTATGCCTCAATTTTCCTGTTACCTCTTTAATGATTCCAAGTCGCTCTAATGTCGCTAACGATCTTAAAACAGTAGGCAAATTGATTTGTAGAACCTTTCTAATATGTGCAGTTGTAACAACAGGAAAACGTTTTAAATGGGTATAGATTGTCAAAACAGAAACAGTTGAGCTACCAGAATCAGCAATTTTTGCTTGATCATTATTAAAAAGTGTCAGTATCTGCTGGGCCGTTTGAGTTGCCTGTTCAGACGTTTGGATAATACCTTCTAGAAAAAAAGCAATCCAACTTTCCCAATCGCCTGTTTCTCGTACTGACTGTAAGTGCTGATAGTATGCCTGACGATTTGATTTTAAGTATAAACTCAAATACAGCAAAGGTTCTTTTAGAATCCCTTCCGCACATAAAATAAACGTTATCAACAAACGACCTAACCGCCCATTTCCATCTAAAAAAGGATGAATGGTTTCAAATTGCACGTGTACAAGCGCTATTTTAATCAAAATAGGTAATTCTACGGTCTGGTCATGAATAAAACGTTCTAAATCCCCTAATAGTTCCATTATATATTCAGGCGGAGGGGGAACAAACGCCGCATTACCTGGGCGAGATCCTCCAATCCAGTTTTGTGACGTTCTAAACTCACCAGGGGCTTTATTCCAACCACGAGACTGATACATCAATTTTTCATGAATTTCACAAATTAATCGAAGGGATAAAGGAAAATTCTGTAGCCGCTCAAGACCATAATTCATTGCGGCAACATATTGAGACACTTCAGTAACATCATCCAAAGTAACACTAGGAGGTTCTTCTACTTCAAAAAGAAATAAATCCGACAAAGAAGATTGAGTCCCTTCAATCTGAGATGAAAGAATTGCCTCTTTTCGAACATACATATAAACAAACAATGATGGATCCGGGAGTACCCACCTAACCCCATCCAGTCGACCTAAAGCAGCATTAGCCTTATCTAACAAACTATACAAACTTTGTACATTAATTTCAGGGATTGGAGGAAGTTTTTCAGGAAGATATATCTTGTATGATTCTCCACCTACAGCTCTTTCCAGATATTTTCCGACATTATCTCTATGCATTAAAAACCCCTTAAATAACGTTTTAGCCACTTTTTGTTACTTAAGACAGTTTAACTCACACCAACGTTACTTACAAGACATTAAATAACGTTTTAGCCATTTTTTGTTACTTAAGATATTTTAAGTAACGCCGACGTTACTTATAAAAAGTTAAATAACATTTTTGAGGATTTTTGTTACTTAAGATGAAACACCCTCATTAAAAAATTCTATTTTTTGGAGTATGATGAAAGTCTCAGGCGCTGTTAGCTCAGTTGGTAGAGCAGCTGACTCTTAATCAGCGGGTCGCAAGTTCGATCCTTGCACAGCGCACCAGAGTTTTAAACTCATTTTTCACCAAATACTCCATTTTGAAAACCCACTGATCTTTTTGACTGTATACTTTTTGTATACTTTAAGATTGCAAGGGTAAGCAGGGATATGCAAAAACTTACAAGGTTTTGTAAGATGGAAGTATGCATACAGAACCTTCAAACATTGAGAATCTAACAGAGTTAGAGAAGAATTTTAAAGAGTTTATTATAGAGCCTGATTTTTTGAGCTGTTCACTTTTTTCTGAGCCAGTCGATAAAATTAAAGACTTTCTTGAAAAATGGCATAAAGAAGACCTTGAAACTATTCAAAAAGATAATCTAGAGTTAATTGCAAAACACTCAGAAAAAGCTATTTATACTTTAATAAAAAATTTATACTCTCAAACTACTCAAGTAGGAAAAATAACCATCAAAGATCAACCTAGTTGGAGTGCAATCACCATACATTGCATGGAACATATTAAGCCTAAAAAAGAAAATGACGCTAACATTTCATTCTTCACTAACAAGTATCAAAGTGCTTTTGAGCTTAAATTTGAATTTAAAGGAAGTTCGCTTCTCTTAAACCATTCTCTTTCACCAATAAAATATCTTTTTGCTAGCATTCAGAATGGTAGCTCACCATCATCATTTTCGATCTTTGTTAAGCAAGAGACCCCAGAAATCGTGCTTAAAAAAATTTCAGCATTTATTGAAGATCAGACGTATAAACTAAACAAATTTTTAGAGATTATGGATAATGATATTGATGAGAAAATTAAAGCTTCTATCCTTACCATCAAAAAGAGTTTAAAAGAGAGTGAGAAAAAATTAAAAGCTGCTGGGGCAAAAAGAGAGCTTAAAAATAACGGAAAAAAGATCCCTATTACTATTAGGTTCGAAGGAAAAAAGGTGTTTTTAAATGACAAGCTTCTTTTTAAAAAAGGGGAAATACAAACTAAAGTTCTAGCATATATGAAAGAAACCGGGACGATAACAATTTCTGATTTCAAAACATTAAAACAAGGGTATAGAAGAAGCCTATCTATGACAATTAACTATATAAATGAAAAAGCAGAAAAAATTTTAGGATTCCAATTGCTTGAAAATATAAAATATGACGACGGGTATCGTTTTAATGGCCGATTCAAGCCTATTTTTTCTCAGCTTGAAGAACATGAGCAAAAACAATGGGGTACAGGAGAAATACTTTACTAGCCTGTTTTTTCTCGATCTGACAAATCTAATTCTCAGCAAACTAGTAGGATGGGTGATTTAAAATTTGGTTAAAAAATCTAAGAGAACTACGATTTTGTGTGATTTTGATTTTTTTAGCCACAAAAGTACACATTGATACCTCAAAAGCACACTCCCCACATTAATAAAACTACCTTAGAGTGCTTGTGGACGGCTTAAATGGAAAAGTAGGCGCCTGCTTCTACATCTAAGCTTTCTTAAGCAAATTTTAAGGAGTTTATATGTCTAAGCTTTATTTAAATGAAAAAGAAGTATCCGAAATGACGGGCATTTCACGGTCCACGTTACAGCATTATCGTTGGAAGGGTGGCGGCCCCAAATTTATCAAATTGGGAGGCTCCGTAAGGTACCCGGTTAACGAGTTGGAATCATTTCTACAATCTTACCCGCTGCTTTCAAGTACAAGCCAGAATCAGAAGGGAGGTAAATAGCATGAATACATTTTCTTTAAAAGAAGCGGCCTTGAATTATGCGAAGCAAGGTAAAAAAGTATTCCCACTTTGGGGAATTACCAATGGCCAGTGTGATTGTGGCAAATCTCGATGCGTGGCAGGTAAGCACCCTATTCTCTCCGGCGGATTTAAGGATGCAAGCTCAGACCTAAAAACAGTTGCCAAATTTTGGGATAAAAACCCAAATGCAAATATCGGACTAGTTGTGGGAAAAGAGGCTGGATTACTGGTTCTGGATATTGACCCAAGGAATGGGGGATCGCAATCATACGAAAACCTCGTAAATACCATGCCTTTGCCTGAGACTTATACCGTTGAAACCAGCCGGGGGGGTAGACATTTCTACTTTGCTTACCCCAAAAAAGACCTAGATGCTATTCGTTGGCCAGCTAACAGTTTTCAGGGAATTGATCTCAAACATAATGGATATGTGGTGGCCCCGCCCAGTATGCATCAAACAGGAGAACGATATAAGGTTATTGAGAATAATGAAGTGGTTGAATTACCTCAGGACGTTATCGAGCTAATATCATTACCACAAAGGGACTCTTCGTTTGCTGCGTCTAAAGATGATCCAGAAACAGAAGAAAAGATCTTAAGTGCTTTAGAGTACATTTCGCCTATTCAGTGTGACTATGACACTTGGCTAAATGTTGGAATGGCTATTTATTCTTGGGACCCATCCAGATTGGATTTGTGGGACGAGTGGAGTCGAGTAGATGTTGTGAGATACAAATCTGCAGAAATGCAGATTAAATGGAATTCTTTTGGAAAAAACACTCGTGAATCGTCCATCACCCTCGGCACATTGTTTAATTTGGCCAAAAGGAGGGGGTGGGTGTTCGATGAAAACCAGAAAAAATACTCTATGGCCCAACGATGTTTCCCGATTGTCGATTTCCCATTTGATATTTTTCCATCACAGCTTCAAAGACTCTTCTTTTTAATAGGTAAACAAATCCAAGTAGCTCCTGAGCCAGGGGCTTGTATGGCCCTTGCAATTATTGGTGCCGCTTGGGGAAATTCTGTTCGGCTTCAGGTTCAAAATCAACAGTTTATTTCCCCATTTATTTGGTTTATCTTAATTGCCAAAACGGGGTATGGCAAAACACCTATAGAAGAAATTTTGACCCGAGAAATTAAGAGCCGCGAATCGGGGCTGTTTACTTCTTATGTAGATGAATTAAAAACTTACAACAGTTTGGATGAAAAAGAGAAAAAGAAAGCTCCTCGTCCTACTTACAAAACGTGTATTTCATCTGACTTTACGATTGAAGGCTTGGCAAAACTCTTTTTGAGTAACCCAAGGGGCATTTTAATCGTAAAAGATGAGGTAATGGGTGTTTTAAATGGGTTGAACCAATACAAAGGGAAAGGGGGTAATGATCGTGAAAAGTTTTTGGAATTGTTTAATGCCCAATCATGGAAAAGAGATCGGGTATCAGAGCCCGTATTTATTCCGCAAACAGGGGCATCAATCATTGGTGGGGCCCAGCCTTTTGCCATAAAAGAATTGTTTTCTGAGAAGGGTATCCTCGATGGCATGTTACCGCGGTTCTTATTTTATGTTGCCAAGGACATGTCCAAAAAATACAGCAAAGAGAGCTTCATTTCCTCTAGTGATTTGGAGGCATGGAACCAACTGGTTTTAAGCGCCTATAAGGTCGAATTGTATGAAAAATATGATGGAAATGTTGAGCATCAAGTGATTAAATTGAGTGATGAAGCCCTTGATTATTACTTAGAACGATTAAACAGTGTTGAATCTGTTCGGAATCTATTGGAGCCCAGCATTCAAGCATGTATCCCCAAACAAATGACTTATTTTTCAAAATTCTGTTTGATTTTGCATTGTATGGACTGTTTAGTAAAAAGTAAGAAGGTCAATCATCAACCTGTATCCAAAGCAACCGTAATGAATGCCTATCGATTGGTTCAGTTTTTTATGGGACAAATGGTGGATAGCTTTGTTAGCAATGGAGAGCCAGACAAAAGCTACAGTGACGAAACAAGGATGATTCGGATTCTTAAAACATTATTTTCTGAACTAAAGACAGACAGGATTACGTTGGAATCTATCCGTCAGAAATACAATGAGGAATTGCCCCCTGAATTTAATCTTAACGCCAACCAAAGCCAACGAATCTCTAAGATTCTTAGAGGGTTGGGGCTAAGCACTACCCGAGGATCAAAAGGGTATTACTATGTAATTTGGAATCAATCTAAAATGGATGAACTCACTAAGAAATATGCTCCACCGGCTTCACCTCCTCCTCCCGATGTGTCAAATCTTGTGAATGAGGTGACGGAAGTGAACCCAGGTCTTAAAGAAGAAAGCTCACCCCTAATCGAGGAGTTCTGATACGCTCAAAACACCTACAAGCCGCTCAATCAGGGGCTTGTAGATGTTGTCTGTAAAGCATTTTAGCCTCCTCAAACGAAAGTCCATTTGTAATGGGTGGAACCGTAATTGTAAGTGTTGGCTCGCTAGATTTTGAAAGAAATTCTGGGGCCAGGGATTGCAGGAGAGACACCAGATGGCCAACACTAGGGGAATTCTCCTTAACAATCCGCTTAGTTATTGTTCCATTTGCATCATAATGAATTTGCTCAGTTTTGGCCCCTTGAATAGATTTGATTAAAGCACTTGTGGCCAAATCTTTAAGGCCGGTTTTGGAATCTGTAATACCACGCTGATACGACTCCGAAAACTCCGAATGGAACCTTGGAGAGCTGGAACTGAGCCAGTCGTAGAGGGTGGATTCCGAAATGGCTAGGTGCTGGCACACTTCAAGGTTGTTAAAGCAAGCTCGTTTTAACTCATAAATACGACGGATAACATCAGGGGTTACTTTGCCTTTGGCCATAGGGCTATTATTATAGCCTGGAAGCCATGGAATGGGGCAAATTTGATTCTAAATACCCGATTGCTCTTCTTTTAGAATCTTGGCCATTAGTTGTGTAGCAGACACCCCCAGGCCCTCCGATAAGGCCAAGAAGACCCCTATAGAGGGGTTCTTAAGTTTTTCATCCGGCGTATTCTCACTGGCCTCAATTTCTTGAAGATATCGCCAGTGAATATTGCAGGCTACAGCCAATTGTTCTTGAGTTTGTCGTTTTTTAATCCGAAGCGATTTAACCACTTTTGAGAGTGCTCTTAAAAATGCTGGATCAGGTCTATAGCGTCCTTCGGTTCTTGCCATACGAGCTATAGTACGTTTTAATGGATTGTATTTTTACGAGCTTTAGCTCGTTATATTAAATTGAAAATCTAAAAAAAAATTTAAAAATTGAAAAGGGGACATTGTGAAAATAAAAAAAATAAGCTCAGTATTTCTATTACTTATTACAGTTACTACTAAGTGTTATGCTTCGGATGCTCCCCTAGGTTTTGTAGACACAGGATTTATAGACAAGAGCTATTTGATACAAGAAATACCTAAAAAAGAGTCTTTAGGAGCTAAATTTAACCCTTATGATTCCAAATACATCAAAAAACTTGATGCAGCGGAAATCATTTTAAGAAATAATGCTGTATCAAAATCACAGCTTAGAAATGGGTACGGATGGATAGGAGTTTTATTTGGAGTAGCTTTTTTGGGATTGTCGACTAGCTTTCCAGAAAAAGAATTTTCTGCCACAAGGAGTACTTTTGTTATTGGAGGGCTCTGTGAAATTGCATTAGGAATTGTTTGTTTTTCTGTAAAATCTCCTGAAGAAGAAAGCTTTGAGATCTATATGAAAAATAAGGTCGAAGAAGGCAAATTGTCAAAAGGGGCTCCTAGTGGATTGCCTTTGTTTGTTTTTGGAGTTAACTTTTAGTGAATCTAATTTACATTGTAAATGGTCCCCATATTTTTCCTTATCGAAGTGTTCAGCTCTATGGTAACTAAATCGATTTTTAAGCTCGGGGCACTCTGTTTGATAGCGTTGGCACTGGGAACGCTCCAGGGGTGTAAAGAAAGTAACAACCTCATGTTTGGGCCCTACCAAATCGATGTGACCACTAATGAATTCGATGGTTATAAAATATATCGTATGCACAGCAATATTCTTCTGTATGAAGAGCCCAATATGCAATTGGATGAAATGTTTCGTCCAATTCCAGTCAGTGCGACTAACTTTCTCTTAGAAAAAGTTGTGACAAAGGATTCAGAGAAAATTGCGGTGGTCTTAGAGCATGGCTCTCCCAAGTGGCTCTTCATACGGAAAGATGCCGACTTGAAGATCATATTTAAAGATCAAAATGACCAAGAAAAAACCATTACTCTTTTACCAATTGCGAATAGCAAGACAGAGGAAGTGACAAGAGGCGGGGTATACGAAACAATTAAGTACACCATTGCCGTAGATCAAATCAAAGCCCTGTCTGAGGCAAAATCAGCAAAGTTACGTATAGTAGGAAAAAACGATTTTGTTGTTCGGTACTTCTACTTTGTGAATATCCAATACCTAAAGAACTTTCTTGAGGAGCCCTTTGTGAAAGGTGAAAAATAGCCTGCTTACCTCTCAATGTGGCTTTTTAGAATAATATCTTGCCTAGATCAAACTAATCTAAACTACTAAATATTGAGATTACTCAAAATAGATGATTAGATGGAGTTTCTAATTGTTACCAAAAAGACTTTTGGAGTGAAAAGAAAGGGGTTCATGTGTATCTTGAGCATGTATCAATAAAAAATTTTCGATTATTCCAAGATTTGAATATAAAACTCAACAAAGGGTTAAATATCCTTGTAGGTGAAAACGATTCAGGAAAAACAGCTATTATTGATGCTATCCGATATACACTTGGGACTAATTCGTCAGAAAGACAATTTATAGATGAAGCCGATTTTTTTGATGATGAGGTTTCGTTATCCATTCAGTTAAAATTTGTTGATGTGGATCGGCATGCCCATATTTTTGTTGAACATTTGTCTCATGAGGAATTTACTGATCCAAATAATGAGATAAAGAAATATGTATCGGTTCTGTATATCCAATTAACAGCAGAAAAAACTGGGCAAGAAAAACGGGGATACCCAGTTATTAAGGTAGACATAAGGTCTGGTAAAGATGGAAATGGATTGTTGATTGATTCCGAAATTAGAGATTTTCTTTCTACTACCTATTTAAAACCACTTCGAGATGCGGAATCGGAACTTAGATCAGGAAAAGGGTCTCGATTATCTCAAATATTGAACTCTTCAAAAGACTTAACATCTCCTGAATCTGTCAAAAAAATCCTGAAGCTTATTGGCGAAACAAACTCCAAGCTTTTGTCCCCAGAAGATAGTATTTACCAAACTTCGGACAAGATTCAAAAAGATTACCTTCACAATTTGATTTTTGAGGAAGACAAAATAAAACTAAAGGCAATTATTGATATTGCAGGAGTTAAAAAAGAAGATTTAGATGGCCTTACACCTATTCAAAAAAAGAAGTATTTAAGAGCCATTTTAGAAGGGCTGAACTTATCCCTTACTGAATTAAAGCGAAAACATGGGCTCGGGTACAACAATTTATTGTTTATCGCCACAGAATTACTTCTTTTAGAGCAAGAATTAGATTCAGAGTTCCCTT
>JACCDG010150192.1_pt1 | contig 19347 bp, 18 predicted proteins | sample 7442471 | NCBI WGS metagenome assembly JACCDG01 (sample SAMN15323444, study PRJNA562643) | freshwater metagenome | isolation source: river surface water | place: USA:Blue River Watershed | collected 2017-08-17 | reverse complement strand
GTGCACTTGCTAGCCAGGCTGCATTAGCTAAGTGGGACGAGGAGCGGGACATCACTACCAACGGCAAAGATGAGCTGGTTTATTACTTCAAGACCAACGAGCAGGGGCAAAAGTTGGTTTTAGATAAGTACATCAAACGCCTGATTTTTATTCAACCTGACCGCCTTTATAAGCGCACTATTCGGCTAATCAAAGTCGACGGGCAGGCTATTGAGGTGATGAGTGATCCTTTCTCCCGCTTCCCTGAGCAGACGGCCATCATTTTTGAGAACAAGGATGAGGTCCTCAAAAAGCTCTTCCTGGCCAAGAAAATCGAGGTTTTTGTTCGCTATAACCGGGATGAGGCGGTAAACGTCTTTCAAATTCGGTAATTCCAACCTTTGACTTAGACAGAAGGGGTCTGATTATTTACCAATATCAGTTCGGCGAATTAGCTCAGCTGGGTAGAGCGACCGAATGATTACTCACCAGGTTCTGAGGTTTCCAACTCTTTCACCAATAAAATCAAGTACTTAGAAAACAATGGTTTTCGCCATGCTACACGCTGCTCCCAAAGTACAGGGGAGTATAGGTTTTCTGGAAGAAAGCCTGTAGCCATATGACTTGGGGCGGAGTGTAATGGCGGGATTTATCGCTTAAAACGACCGCATAGAAACTATCCACATTCCTATGCGATCAACCCTTAGTCAAATCCAATTAATAACATTTTCTGCTGATAGGTTGTGGGGCTGCTGCTTAGTCGCGTAGATAATTTCAATATTTGCTTAATCTAACGTTATTAAATTTGTTACTGTTAATATTTGAGATCAGTTCTATTTAGGAAAAAAATTGAAGCATCTATTTTTCTGTTTAACTCTAATCATCGGTTTATTTGGCGGTATGACGATTGCCCATGGCAGTACGTTGGAAGATATTCAAAAAACTAAGACCCTAAAGGTTTGTATTTGGCCGGATTACTTCGGTATAAGCTACCGTAACCCTCGTTCTGGGACCCTCCATGGGGTTGATATCAATCTGTCTCGTGATCTTGCCCAAGAGTTGGGGGCTAAGCTTCAGTATGTGGAGACAAGCTTTGCTAATTTTATTGCCGATTTGGAAGCCCATAAATGCGAAATTGCCATGATGGGGGTTGGAGTTATCCCTGCTAGAGTTGAGCGCGTCAATTTTTCCGCACCTTATTTGCGAAGCGATGTCTTTGCTGTAACTTCAAAAGCCAATACAACAATCAAAACTTGGGATGATTTGGATCGGCCTGGTCGTATTATTTCAGTACTTAAGGGCACCTTTATGGAGCCGCTTATGAAAAAGACTCTAAAACAGGCAACTTTGCAGGTTGCTGAGCGGCCGGGTGAGCGTGAGCGTGACGTAGAGTCTGGGCGTGCAGACGCATTTATGACCGACTATCCCTATACACAACGCATGTTGGCTAATACTGATTGGGCCCGAGTTATTGCACCAAGTCGACCCCTACAGCCTACTGACTATGCCTATGCTATTGCAAAAGGTGATCCTGCTTGGTTGGCGCGTGTGAATCAGTTTGTTGCTCAAGTAAAACAAGATGGTCGTCTAGAAAAGTATGCGACTGAATTTAAGCTTCAGCAGATCGTTGTGAAAGACTAAGTCCCATGGCGGTTCATACTGACTTCAAAGTTGAGCCACTTAAATTTCGGATTATCTTTGCTGCTTCACTGATATCTGCGCTTGCAGTCATCTGGTCGGTATATTTTGTGGGTATCCAGTATGTTCAGGATTCTGCTATTCGTGCCTTAAAGCAGCTGGTTCAGTCAGAGACTGTAATTTTAGAAGATCATCTGTCTCGTACCCTTGATGTGGTTAACGCTCGATTAAGATTCGTTTCTGCATTTACAAATAAGGAATCACTTAAGGATGAGCGACTTCGTGGAGATCGTCTTTATGATTTGATTCAGGAGGATCGTGTTGTTCGTAGTCTTTCATTACTCGACGACCAAGGCAAGATTGTGGCTAGTTCAAATCCTCGAAATTTGGGGGTTGCGATACCATTGAGTGGGCTTCCCGATAGGGGTGCAAAAGAGGGCGGTTCATCATTTGTGAGTTTTGGCAATGTATATGAATACCGCGATATTTATGAAATTAATTCGGACGCTCCCAGTAATAGTAGTTTGAAGTTCTGGTTAGCATCAATGCCTGTCAATATTGGCGGGCGGGTTTATCACTGGATTGCCACAGTCAATTTGGGATTATTTGAAAATTTATGGCAACGCATCAATGAGAGTCCAAATACTGAGATTGCGGTATACAACTATCAGGGTAAAAGAATATCAGCGCATCATGGTGAGATCACAGAGTCAACCCGCAGCTTTGGTGCAGAGTTACTTGAGAATGTAGATCGTGCTGACCTAGGATTTTTTGAATCAAAGCTTAATCCAAACCTGCTAGTAGCCTATCGTTCTAGTTCTGAGCATCCCGCGATACTAGCAGTAGTGGGAGATAAATCTCGCTTAATTGCGACACTGAGTGATGATCGTAAGCAAGCTATCTTCTATGCTTTGACAGGTTCTCTTCTAGTGTTGGCGCTAATGGCGGGACTATTTCGTTGGTATGTGAGTTATGAAAAGTCTTTGACTGAATTGGCGAACCAGATTACAGCGACCGGAGCCCATCTGATGATTAGTGAATCGAGCCGCGATGGAAAAATTCTCTGGGCTAACCCACTTTTTTTAAAGACAACAGGATATCAGCTAAGCGAAATCAAAGGAGAGAGTCATCGCATCTTTAACTCGGGACTATACCCTCGTAGTTTTTATGATGATATGTGGTCGCAGATTAGTCGCGGTGAAATCTGGAGTGGAACATTTCGCAACCGTAATAAAGCAGGAGAATTCTTCTGGGTAAAAACAACGGTCATTCCATTTTTAGATCCCTGGAAGAAAGTTTCTCGTTACGTAGCACTCTATTCTGATATTACAGAGGCTATTCGGACTTCGGAGCAGGTTGATCATGAACGAAGTTTGCGCAAGGAGTTATCTGAGAAAAATCGCGAGCTTGCAGTAGATGCCAACACAGATCCCTTGACGGGTGTATCGAATCGTCGGGCATTTGAGGAATTTAGAAAGACTGCAATAGAGCAGGTACGTCAAAAAACTCAGCCGATTTCTGTATTAATGTTGGATTTAGATCAGTTCAAAGTTGTGAATGATACGTATGGACATGCGGTAGGCGATCAGGTTTTACAGGGGGTGGCTCGGCGCTGGTCAGAGCAGATGCGCTCGTCCGACATCCTAGCAAGAATGGGGGGTGAGGAGTTTACGGTTTTGCTACCCCAGACCACAATGGTTCAAGCAGAGTTGGTTGCGGAGAAATTTAGGGGTGTGATAGATCGCACGCCGATTGCTATTGATCTGGGTGGCGGAAAGCAGTTGGAGTTGCACGTCACAGTCAGTATTGGCATTGCTAGTGCTGAGCGGATAACTGGTGATGCTGATCTTGATGTGATGATGGTACAGGCTGATAATGCGCTTTATCAGGCTAAACACAACGGTAGGAATCAGGTGATGCCCTATCGCAGTTAGTCGATTAGGTCCTTGAAACTGAGTAGCGTTAAGACAAGCACAGATTGGCTTAAGTTAGACTCAAGTTTTGTAAAGATGTGTATTAATGTGGCTCTCACTAGAATATAAATTTAATCCCCTAAGCTCATCACTAAACTATCAATGAACATTAGAACTCGCACAAAATTAATTATCTTTTCTGTGAGTCTGACTGTGTCTGTTGCTTCTGCAATCAGTATGTTTTTAGTGTTGAAATATCAAGCGGAAAGTTCGATTGCAAAACTAGCAGAGCAAGAGTCATGGAGGGTTCATGATCAATTGGTTCAGATTCTTGAAGATAAAGAGAGTGTTGATTTATATCGTTCGACAGAAAACACGCTCAATCAGATGATAGGTGGCTTATTCGATTGGGTTGAATTGTATAAATCATCAGGATTAAAAATTGCAGAAGTTGCCACTGAAAATGGGGGGTATCTTAAAAAAACCCTAGCAACCCAATTTAAGTTCAATTTGCAAAAACCTGAGCCAATGATTGATCCAGGCAGTACTTCATCCGTACTGCGAATCTTTGTTCCCATCTTTAAAAAAATTGATCAACCCAATAGCGAGTTAATTGGTTACTTAGAGGTTGGAAGAGCAGTTCCATTATGGAGAAAACAGCAGATACAAGACGTTGTTTTATATATTTCCATTATTGCTGCTTTATCTGCATTGGTGACTGGTCTACTCATGTATCCCAGTATTCGAGTATTACTTGGGCGACAACGTGAGAACTTGCAAAAATTATTTGACTCACATATTCAAGTCCTGGAATCGCTAGGTTCAGCGATTGCAAAACGTGAGTCCGGAACTGGTACTCATAACTATAAGGTCACTTGGATTGCGGCAATGCTAGGTGAGAGGATGGGCCTATCTCCCTCAGATATTAAAATTCTCATTGCTGGTTCATTTTTACATGATGTAGGCAAGATTGCGACTCCAGACAATGTTCTGCTAAAAGCAGGAAAGCTGACCGATGAGGAGATGGTCATTATGAGGGAACATGTTACGCACGGAGAGGATATTGTTAAAAATCTTGGATGGTTTTCAGACTCAATTAATGTAGTTGCATCTCATCATGAAAAATGGGATGGATCGGGATATCCACGCAAACTATCAGGGGAAGGTATTCCCATTGAAGCAAGGATTTTTGCAGTAGCGGATGTTTTTGATGCACTTTGTTCTAAGAGGCCTTATAAGGACAAAATGGAGTTCTCAGAGGCGATGAATTACATACGTGCACAAAGTGGTAGCCATTTTGACCCAGCTATAGTTTCGCAATTTGAAGAGATTGCGCCATTAATGTATAAAAAGACGCATGGCATTAATGAGAGTGAGGCAAAAAGTCTATTAGAGCCAATGATTAATAAGTATTTTTCAATTAATTTAATCGATGAGAGCTAAGCCAAATTGAGTGTGGACTGTTTCTAATGATGAGTTGTGCCTACTTGTGTCTCAGGGATCATTTGAGTTCTTCGCGAATATGTATATGCTCTCGGAATAGAATTTTGTAGGTCTGCAGCCCCCATATCGTTTAAAAAGACAAATTCTGTGTATAAGGTGTGTGCCGTGGATTTGCCGTAAAAACACCGTTTTTTAAGGGAAGAAGGGTTTAGGCGGATCGAAATAGCTCTCTAGGCTAAATTACGTTAAAATAATGAGTTCGGCGAATTAGCTCAGCTGGTTAGAGCGACGGAATCATAATCCGCAGGTCCGGGGTTCAAATCCCTGATTCGCCACCATATCAAAAGGCCATTGCCCACCGGCAGTGGCCTTTTTCTTAAGTAATGTCGCTTGGGTTCGATCGATGGCTAAATTTTGGAATTTCGTCCTTTTCCAAGCTGGTTGGTTTGCCTGCGTTATTGGGGCAGCCAATCAACAGGTGTTTTGGCCTGTGCTTGCAACTCTGCTCTATCTTGCAATTCATGTCTGGTTTGCGCCACGACCTATTGCGGAACTAAAGCTACTCCTGAAAGCAGCGCTATTTGGGGCGGCAGTCGACACCCTCATTGCGAACTGGGGCTTTTTGAGCTTCGAGAACTCTTGGCCAAGTGCCCATCTTTCACCAGTGTGGATGTGGACTCTTTGGGCCCTAGTCGCCAGCACTATTAATAGCTCATTGGCTTGGTTGCGTGGCAGATCTATCCTAGGAGTGGTTCTGGGTGCTATTGCTGGACCTATGTCTTATGAGGCTGGCGTCAGAATGGGTGCTGGTGCATGGGGCGCCAACGGCCAAATCGGTGGGCTTATTCTGCTGGGGCTAGCTTGGGGTGTAGCTATCCCCCTGTTTTTCTATTGGGATCGGCCTGCTGTGGGCTCAAGCCCATTAAAAAATCAGCCATAACCCCCTAAAAAGTTGCTTGCAAATACTACTGTTTTTATATACAGTAACTTCTGAGTTGTTGAAAAGCACGAAAACTTCGGGAAATAGCCCAATACATAGCGAAAAGGAATTAAAAAATGGCCTTGGATGATAAGAAAAAATCAGCCTCATCAGAATTTGACGGCATGAGCGGAGACAAGCAAAAGGCATTAACTGCAGCCTTGGCGCAAATTGAGAAGCAATTTGGTAAGGGCTCAATCATGAGATTGGGCGATGCAGAGATTCACCAAGATATTCAAGTGGTTTCTAGTGGTTCATTGGGTCTAGCCCTTGCGCTTGGAGGTGGCGGTTTGGCGCGCGGGCGCGTGATTGAAATCTACGGCCCAGAATCTTCAGGTAAGACAACATTAACTTTGCATGCGATTGCAGAGATGCAAAAGATTGGCGGAACTTGCGCTTTTATCGATGCTGAGCATGCATTAGATGTGCAGTACGCCTCACGCTTAGGTGTGGACGTGAATAATTTATTGATCTCTCAGCCAGACACTGGTGAGCAAGCCTTGGAAATTGCTGACGCTTTAGTGCGCTCCGGCTCCATTGATTTAATCGTCATTGACTCTGTTGCAGCTTTGGTCCCAAGAGCGGAGATCGAGGGTGATATGGGTGATTCATTACCAGGCCTTCAAGCCCGCCTGATGAGTCAAGCCTTGCGTAAACTGACTGGCGCGATTAAGCGTACTAATACAACAGTCATCTTCATCAATCAGATTCGCATGAAGATTGGTGTGATGTTTGGTTCACCTGAAACAACCACTGGCGGTAATGCTCTCAAGTTTTATGCTTCGATGCGTTTGGATATTCGTCGCATCGGTAGCATCAAGAAAGGCGATGAAGTTGTTGGTAACGAGACACGCGTGAAGGTAGTCAAGAACAAGGTATCTCCGCCATTCCGTGAAGCAATCTTTGACATCATGTACGGCGCTGGAATTTCTCGAGAGGGTGAAATTATCGATATGGGCGTTGAAGCCGATATCGTTGAAAAGTCAGGCTCTTGGTACGCCTACAACGGTGATCGCATTGGTCAAGGAAAAGACAATGTGCGCGAGTTCTTAAAAGAAAACCCGGCCATTGCTCAAGACATTGAATCTAAGATTCGCGCGAAATTGGGCGTCAAGGCTGGCACAGCAGTAGTAAGTGACGTTTTGAGTGAAGAAGAGGAAGCGTAATTCTTCGATGTCAGAGTTAGGCGGCACTGTTAAAAAGAGCAAGAAACAAAGCCCGAGTCTCAAAGCTCGGGCTTTGCGCCTTTTATCCATGCGAGAGTACAGCCGCAAGAGCCTTGCTGCGAAGCTCGAAGAATCTGCGGCAAGAATGCTGAAGCTCAATTCAGCGGAGGAGGGCTCTGAGGAAACTTCCCCGACTATCCCTGTGACCGTTCAGATTGAAGCTGTTTTGGATGATTTTGAGGCTCGCGGCTGGCTTTCTGATCAGCGCTTTGCAGAGGCCCTAGTTCGACGCCGCAGCGAGCGGTTTGGAACCCGAAAAATCCAAGATGAGCTTGCTCAGGCTGGGGTCGATAGCTCAAAGACGGCAGATTTACTCAAGAATCTCAAAGAAACCGAATATCAGCGTGCCCATGAACTATGGCTGCGTAAGTTTGGTGCCTTGGCAGTGGAGCAAAAGGAGCGGGCGCGCCAGTACCGTTTTCTAGCCTCAAAGGGCTTCAGCTCGGATGTGGTTTCTAAGGTAGTTGCCGGGCGTCCTGACTAGGGCAATTACGGAGCAAATATGCCATGTTGCCGCATTGCAGCATGATAGACTTATGGAGTCGGCTAAACCCCTCCCATTTATTCAGATGAACCACTTTTGGATTGTTTATTGAGTAAATAGGTGATTAAGGCAAAACCGGTTTTACTAATCCTCATCGCTTGCAAAAGATACCGTTTCGGGAGTAATAATGAAAATTCACGAGTACCAAGGCAAAGAATTACTACGCCAATTTAATGTGCCTGTTCCAAATGGCATCCCTGCATTTAGTGTTGATGAGGCAATTAAAGCCGCTGAGAAATTAGGTGGCCCGGTATGGGTTGTGAAGGCGCAAATTCATGCGGGTGGTCGCGGTAAAGGCGGCGGTGTGAAGTTGGCTCGTAGCATGGACGAAGTAAAGAAGTACGCTTCTGAAATTTTGGGCATGCAGTTGAAGACCCATCAAACTGGTCCAGAAGGACAAAAAGTAAATCGCCTCTTAATTGAAGATGGCGCAGATATTAAAAAAGAGTACTACTTCAGTATCGTTACCGACCGTGGCACACAAAAGAATGTGATCATGGCGTCTAGCGAAGGCGGTATGGATATTGAAGAGGTTGCAGAATCTCACCCAGAAAAAATTATTAAAGTGTTTGTTGATCCATTAGTTGGCTTAACTGATGCTGACTGCCAAATCATTGCGAAAGGCATTGGCGTTCCAGATGCTTCTATTCCAATGGCAAGTGATGTATTCAAGAATTTATACAAGACCTATTGGGAAACCGATGCTTCATTGGTTGAGATCAACCCATTGATTCTTGAAGGTAACGGCAAGATCAAGGCACTTGATGCCAAATTCAATTTTGATCCAAATGCCTTGTATCGTCACCCTGAAATCGTGGCTTATCGCGATATCGATGAAGAGGATGCAGCTGAGATCGAGGCTTCTAAGTTTGACTTGGCTTACATCTCACTTGACGGCAACATTGGTTGCTTAGTGAACGGCGCTGGCTTGGCAATGGCTACGATGGACACGATTAAGTTGTTTGGCGGTGAGCCAGCAAACTTCTTGGACGTTGGTGGTGGCGCGACTGCAGAAAAAGTAACTGAAGCCTTCAAGATCATGCTCAAGAACAAGAGTGTTGAGGCAATTTTGGTCAACATTTTCGGCGGCATTATGCGTTGCGATGTGATCGCTGATGGCGTAGTTACAGCATGTAAGGCTGTGAACTTGACTGTACCTTTGGTTGTGCGGATGAAGGGTACCAATGAGGAATTGGGCAAGAAGATTCTTGCTGACTCTGGTTTGCCAATCATTAGCGCCGATTCAATGGCAGAAGCTGCTACTAAGGTAGTTGCCGCTGTTGCGAAAAACAAATAATCAAGGAACTTCAATATGTCTATTTTGGTAAATAAAAATACTAAAGTAATTACTCAAGGTATTACTGGTAAGACTGGTCAATTCCACACTGAGAAGTGCCAGGAATATGCAAACGGTAAAAACTGTTTTGTAGCTGGTGTAAATCCTAAAAAAGCAGGCGAGTCGATTTTTAATATTCCAATTTATGGAACTGTAAAAGAAGCGGCTCAGCAAACTGGTGCAACTACTTCAGTTATTTATGTTCCGCCTCCTGGCGCAGCTGCTGCAATTTGGGAGGCTGTTGAGGCTGACCTGGATTTTGTGATCTGTATTACTGAAGGCATTCCAGTCAAGGATATGTTGGAAGTGCGTAATAAGATGACTGCAAAAGAAGCTGCTGGTGGCAAAAAGACTTTATTGCTCGGCCCAAACTGCCCTGGAATCATTACTCCTGACGAAATCAAGATCGGCATCATGCCTGGCCATATTCATAAAAAGGGTCGTATCGGTGTAGTTAGCCGTTCAGGCACTTTGACATATGAGGCAGTTGGTCAGTTGACAGCAATTGGTTTAGGTCAGTCCACAGCAGTCGGTATCGGTGGCGATCCTATCAATGGCTTGAAGCATATTGATGTAATGCGCATGTTTAACGAAGACCCTGATACTGATGCGGTCATTATGATTGGCGAAATTGGTGGTCCAGATGAGGCTGAAGCAGCTCGCTGGTGCAAGGCCAATATGAAGAAGCCGGTAGTTGGCTTCATCGCAGGTGTAACAGCTCCTCCTGGGAAGCGTATGGGCCATGCTGGCGCATTGATTTCTGGTGGTGCCGATACAGCTGATGCTAAGCTTGCGGTTATGGAAGAATGTGGCTTTAAAGTAACAAGAAATCCATCAGAAATGGCTGCTTTGCTCAAAGCCATGTTGTAATCACGTAAACATGCCGATTCGTCGGCATGTTTTTTGTAGCACCTGGTAGTTAAAACTAAAATATATAAAAGTACGGAGACATTATGGATTTTTCAGCATTTTCAGATGCAGCTTTTTGGGCGGCATTACTCTCAATCATCGTTGCCAATATTTTGTTATCTGGTGACAACGCCGTTGTGATTGCATTAGCATCCCGCAATTTGCCGCCAGCCCAACAAAAGAAAGCCATTTTTTGGGGTAGCGCCGCAGCTATCATTTTGCGTGTCGTGCTCACGATCACCGCAGTTGCTTTATTGACCTTGCCGTACTTAAAAATCATTGGTGGTCTGCTTTTGCTCTACATCGGTATTCAGCTTTTGTCTGATAGCGGTGGCGAGGAGCACATGGAAGCAAAGACTAGTATCTGGGCCGCTATTCGCACCATTTTGATTGCTGACTTGGTGATGAGCTTGGATAACGTTTTGGCGGTTGCAGCAGCAGCTCAAAAAGGCCCAGAAGAAACTCGTCTCTTGCTCCTAATTATTGGTTTGGCAATGTCCATTCCATTGATTATTTTTGGTAGCGCGATGTTGCTAAAAGTAATGGAGCGTTTCCCAATCATCATTACCTTGGGTGCAGGCCTGCTAGGTTTCTTGGCTGGCGGGATGTTGGTTGACGATCCAGCAATCAAGGATGGCATTCAGGCTGCATTAGGCGACGTTAAGTTGGCCTTTGAGGTGGTTGGTATTGTTATTGTGATTCTGGTTGGTACTTTCTTTAAGAAAAGAAATGCAGCTAAAGCAGCACACTAATTATCTTTCGCGTTAATCAGAAAAGCCGGCCTTCAAAGCCGGCTTTTCTTACATTTGGACATCTTGAGCTTGTTGGGTATAGACTGGATGATGAGGTATTTGACCTCAGGAGCCTATAAAAATGTCTATGCAAGATCAACGTCAAGAATCAGGTTTTACCTTAATTGAAGTGATGGTCGTTGTAGCTATCATTGGTATTTTGGTAGCCGTTGCTGTTCCCCAGTACCAAGATTACATTGCCCGTAGCCGTATCGTAGAGGGTATGAATCTCTCCTCAAGCGCCAAGCTTGCTGTGACGGAAGCTTTTGCTAGTAGGGGCACTGTTCCAATGGATGATGCAACTCATGGCTCGTTTACTTTTGTACCAACGCGAAGCGTCAAGTTAATTGAGATCACACCATCTGGTGCGATTGCAATCGACTTCCAGAATAATGTCGCACCGGATAATAAAAACACATTACATCTCATTCCAACGAATGACCCAGATGCCAATATTCCCAAGGCGATTGATTTATCTAAGCCAGAGGGATCAACATGGGCTGGTGGATGGTCTTGCCGCTCTAATGAAACCAATCTACTGCCTCAGTTGCTGCCTTCAGAGTGCCGCATCACCAAGTAGGGTGGTTATCAGCACTCCTTAAGAAATTAAGCCACCCTTGGGTGGCTTAATTATTTGCAGGGTAGGGCTACCTCTATTAAGCCTTCCATTCCCCAGACTTCCCGCCACTCTTCTCCAGTAGATGGACATCACCCATCACCATGCCTCTATCAACAGCTTTCGCCATATCGTAGATGGTGAGTAAGGCTACTTGGACTGCAGTAAGGGCTTCCATTTCCACGCCAGTTGGGCCAGTGGTCTCGGCCCTGACTTGGCAGGTAATGCTGCTGCTATCTTTATTGAGAGTAAATTCCAGGCTCACATGTGTAAGGGCTAGCGGGTGACAAAGCGGTATCAGGTCCGACGTCTTTTTGGATGCCTGAATACCTGCAATTCTGGCAATACCCAGAACATCCCCTTTTTTATGAGTGCCTGCCTCGATCATGCTGAAGGTCTCTGGAAGCATGGTGATCTTGCCTGTAGCAATGGCAATCCGATGGGTATTGGGCTTGTCTCCAACATTGACCATATGGGCTTGGCCACTGGCATCAAAATGAGTTAGTTTGTTCATGGAATAGGTTTTACCATATAGGGATGCAAGTCATAAAGACATCACAAAAATCATCGCTATTTAGGCGAATTTTGGCTGGCCAACTTATTCTGAGCTTAGCTTGCCCCAGTGCAGGTTTAGTCTATGCTGCAGGACCTGCGCCTTCCTTGGTGACGGGGGATGTATCGGTTCAAGGTGAGTCAGCAGCTTTGCAGAACTTGGGTAGGGCAGTTCAGTCACCTGATGCTCGCTCTTCGAATTTACCATCACGTAATACACCCCAAATCCAACCAAGCTTTGTTCTCCCGGATATGGGCGATCCTGGTGGCGATAGCTTAAGTCGCATGGATGAGAAAAAATACGGCGAGATGATCATGCGCCAAATTCGTCCGGATGCAGATTATTCGAATGATTTACCGATCTATGATTTTCTGAATCAAATGGAGCGACGCTTACTGCAAGCTGCAAAACGTTTGCAATTGGGTGGTGCTAATGAGCAGGGCAGCGGAGCTTATAACTTTGAGGTATTTGCTGTTAAAGATAGCAGCATTAATGCGTTTGCATTGCCCGGTGGATTTATTGGCTTTCATACGGGATTATTGGTTAGCGCTGAGACTGACTCTGAGGTTGCTTCAGTGATGGGTCACGAGACTGGCCACGTTTTGCAACGCCATCTAGCGCGGCAAATGGATAAGCAAACCACCAATACGATGATTGCCCTTGCCGGAATATTATTAGGCGCCCTAGCTGCCTCACGTAATCCAGGCGCAGCCTCTGGTCTGATGCAGGGTGGTCAAGCAGTGGCAGTGAATAACCAACTCTCCTATTCAAGAGATGCTGAGCGCGAAGCTGATCGTATTGGCTTTCAGATCCTGGCAGCTAGCGGTTATGACGTCAATGGCGCACCAGGATTTTTTCAACGTTTACAAAAAGCCACGGGCATCATGGATAGCGGCGTGCCATCCTATGTGCGTACTCACCCTTTAACCACCGATCGTATTGCGGATATGCAAGATCGCGCTCGTAATATCGCCAATAGAAATGTACCAACGGCAGTTGAGTTTTATTTCATCAAAGCTCGTGCTCGCATGGAGCAATCCGGGAGCTCGAGTCAGATGTATGACTTGAAAAATACTTTCGAGGCTTTAAGTAAACAGTCAGCCCCAGGAAAGCAGATGGAAGGTTTTTATGGGCTCGCGCTAGTAGCTCAAAAGCAGGGAAAGTTTGATCAGGCTGCAAGCTACTTACAGCAGGCGCGCAATCTAGCTAACAATGCTAGTGCACCAGGATCACCTATTGCGCGGCAAAGCCTCTCTTTAGACATTACTGCTTCTGAGTTGGCATTGGCTAAAGGTAAAAGCGATGAGGCCCTACAAATTGCTCAAGTGACTTTAAAGGCTTATCCACAATCCTATGCTGCCGGAGCGGCGATGATGAATGCCTATCTCAAGCTTGGCCGCACCAATGACGCCATTACCTGGTTAAAGGCGCGCACAAGATTGCAGCCTAATGAGGTCGTGTGGTGGACCATGCTATCTAATGCCTATGACCAAGCAAAGAATGTGCCAATGCGCCATTACGCTCTTGGGGAAAAGTATGCGCTTGAGGGTGCTTGGCCATCTGCCATTGAGCAACTCAAGATTGCCAGATCTTCTGGTGGTGCAGATTTCTATCAGGCATCCAGTATTGATGCGCGTCTTCGCGAAATGCAAAAGCAATATCAAGAAGAGTTGAAGGAGCAGGGCAAAAATATGCCCAGCTGATTAATTGCTGGGTGTTTTAACGAAGTGAAAGCGCTCACTCAGTTCGATTGAATGAATGGGTTCGATCGGCAAATCTTTACCATTCCATTGCCACGATCCCCTAAAGCTACAAGCATCCTCTTGAACTGTAGATTGCTCCGAAAAGAGACCCAAATCATGATCGTGTAGAAGTGCAACGGATAGAGACTCTGTTTTAGTAAATACCCCGCTATCAACGTGATCAGAGAGTGATTGCGCAATCATTCCAGTAATGTAAATATTACCTTTTTCATCACTCAAGGCACCATGCGGTCTTATCTCTGTGCCACATTGGGTTAATAGCTGAGGACTACTTTCAGTGGGAATGATTCGGGCGATAAATGGTGTGGCATCTAATGTAATGAAAACCCTTTGAGGCCCGTTCTGAAAAAAATATCTACCCAAAGAATCACAAGCGTAATTTCTGGAAATGAATTCATTCAGGGCTGTGTGCTGGATAGCGCTTCCTGCTAATTGATTGGCCTGTGCGAATTCATCTCGCATGCGCCATTGACCACGACGATCCAATGCTAGCCAGCCAAAGCAGTGTGGGACATTTGGCCACTTAATGAGAGATCGAAGAACTTGCTCATCCATGAGGTGGCAATCTGTGGATCATTACGAATTAATGCAATCCATGTGGAGTGGAAGGTGCATCAAAGGTATCTTCAGTAGAGTGGCTAGCATGTAGGTGGGCAATACGCCACCCTTGACTATCTTGCAATAGCACTAAGGTGATGTTGAGAAAGAACTCAGCCTCAATTTGATCATCACGCAGATGAACGGCTTCAGTGGTGTCATAGACCGCAGCACCTAAAACAGAGTGGCTAATGCAGGCAATTGGCTCTAAAAAGAGGGCTTGCTTAGCTAAGAGGCGCTCCAAGCCAGCTCGAATTTCTGCATGACCACTAAGCCGTTGACCTTCGGGGAGTACGCAAGTAATCGAGTCATCATCTAGCCAAATTGCCAAAGCGCCTTTGACATCGCGATGTTTTAAGGCATCACGCCAAGCATCCACTACTTCATCGGCGTTATGAAAAAGTCTGGCTAGTTTTGGCATGGCTTACTTTCGATGTATGACGCTACAAAATTAATGAAGTGTTTGAATAGCACCCAAGACGGTAGAGGGCGAAATATCTTTTAAACATTTGAGATGCCCTAGTGGGCACTCTCTTTTGTGGCAAGGACTGCACGGCAAGTTAAGCCAAATCACTTTAGCCTTATCAGATAGTGGCGGCGTGTGGTGTGGATCACTTGACCCAAAGATCGCCACCTGTGGCACCTTTAATGCGGCGCCGATATGCATTAATCCAGAATCGTTACTGACCAGTACCTTGCTCATACCAATAAGTGCAATTGCTTCATCCAGTGAAGTCTCACCACACCAGTTCTGAATTTGCACAGGGTTTTTCACTTGCGAAATAATTTCCTCGCCCAATGCGTGATCACCCTTGCCGCCTAGAAGGATGATATTGGCATTTGGTTCATTGTTAATTAAGTGCTGCGCAAGGCTAGCGAAGTGCTCAGTAGGCCAGCGTTTTGTTGCGCCGTACTCAGCGCCTGGACAAAGTACATAGATCGATTTTTCGTTAATCGCAGCTGCATGTAGTTTGTTGCTGACTGAAAGCTTGGCTGCAGGAGAGGTATTGAGCTTAGGATCAGGGGGCTTGCTAGTATCAATCTCTTCTGGATGATCCATGACATTGCAGAGTGCAAGGTAATGACTTGCCATCGGAGGGCGATCAATCTTGCTTGGATTGTCTAAGGCAAGGTTAATCAGTCCAAAGCGCATTTCTCCGCGATAACCAATGCGTAGAGGAATATTGGCAAGCCAAGGAATGAGGGCAGATTTTAAGCTATTGGGTAGAACGAAGCATGCGTTATATTGATTTAATTCCAGTTGCTTTGCGAGTTGCTTGCGTAAGCTCCATTGCAATTGCTGGTGTTCTAAGTGTGCATCAATGACTTGATGAACTTCTGCGCAGGCGCGATAAATCGGTGCAACCCAAGGGCTTGCTAAAACATCAATTTGAGACTTCGGGTAAATAGATTTGAGATTCGCCAGCAGGGGCTGGGACATTACTGCATCACCAATCCAGTTGGGGGCGATGATCAGAATACGATTCATATAAGGTATCCCGATACAGCACCCCGCTCTGGGGTGCTGATAGGTTTAGTGCCCGTGAGGCTCGGTACCAGGAATGAGTTTGTACTCAGTGCCGCAATAAGGGCACTTTGCTTCGCCCGTCTTGGCAACATCTAGAAATACACGTGGGTGTGAATTCCAGCTAGGGGTTTTATTGGTCGGGCAATGCAAAGGCAAATCTGTGTTGCCATTCACCATTACAACTTGAGCTTCACTCATTCTCTGATTTCCTATTACTTAACGTAAGTTAACCAAGATTTGTATTTATCGCTTCGGCCGTAGACCGCATCAAAATAGGTCTTCTGGATTTGCTCGGTAATTGGGCCGCGCTTACCATCACCAATAGTGCGATCATCCAATTCACGAATTGGTGTTACTTCGGCAGCAGTGCCTGTAAAGAAGGCTTCATCAGCCGAATACACCTCATCACGAGTAATACGCTTCTCACGCAGTTCATAGCCAAGGTCTTTGGCGATTTGCATGATGGAGTTACGGGTAATGCCATCTAAACAAGAAGCTAGATCTGGTGTGTAAATAATCCCGTTATTAACGATAAAGATATTCTCGCCAGATCCTTCAGATACATAGCCCTCTGTATCCAGTAGCAGCGCTTCGTCATATCCATTCGCAGTTACTTCTTGATTGGCCAAAATGGAGTTGATGTAGTAACCAGAAGCCTTGGCGCGAACCAGTGAGGAGTTCACAAAGTGGCGTGTAAATGAAGAGGTCTTAACGCGGATGCCCTTATTGATGCCATCTTCGCCCAAATATGCGCCCCATTCCCAGGCAGCGATAGCGGTATGAATGCTGTTGCCCTTTGGGGAAATTCCGAGTTTTTGGGAGCCGATAAAGATAATTGGGCGAATGTAGCAAGATTCCAGCTTATTGCTATTAACCACCTCAATAATGCCGCTGCTAATCTGCTCAGGGGTCCAAGGCATGCTCATCTGGAAAATCTTAGTTCCATTAAACAGGCGCTTAACGTGCTCTGGAAGGCGGAAAATGGCAGTGCCTTGAGGGGTTTTGTAGGCGCGGATGCCTTCAAATACACCCATTCCGTAGTGGAGACTGTGGGTTAGCACATGAATATTGGCCTCACGCCAGGGAATCAGCTTCCCATCGGACCAAATAAAGCCATCGCGGTCGGACATCGACATTTTCTCTACCTTTTAAATATGTAATAAATTGGGTGATTCAATTCGGTAAAACAGGGCGCTAGACTGTGGTTTTAGCCCCAAGACCTCATAAAGCGTCTAAGGCTTTATTGTAGAGCAGGGAGCGTGGCGAGGCATCCCAAATCCTTTGGGGTAAGAGGCTTAGACGATTTAGAATGGAGCATTCCTCTTAAACCACTAAATTTGCCCATTCTCATGCCGGAATCTCTCTTTAAAGTAAAGCGCCTTAGCGAATTAGCTTCAGCAGGACTTCTCAAGGGAAAACGGGTTTTAATCCGTGCCGACCTCAATGTCCCTCAGGATGATGTGGGCAATATCACTGAAGACACCCGTATTAGAGCCTCTATGCCGGCAGTACAGATGTGTTTAGATGCTGGCGCGGCTGTCATGGTGACCTCCCACTTGGGACGTCCAACGGAGGGTGAGTTCAAGCCCGAGGATAGTTTGGCTCCGGTGGCTGATCGGATAGCAAGTCTTTTGAACCGCAAAGTCCCTTTAATTAGTGATTGGGTCAACGGTGGCTTTGAAGTGAACCCAGGCGAGTTGGTATTGCTAGAAAACTGCCGACTCAATGTGGGTGAGAAAAAGAATAACGATGAGTTGGCTAAGAAGATTGCTGCTCTATGTGATGTCTATGTCAATGACGCTTTTGGCACCGCCCATCGTGCTGAAGCAACCACAAATGGCGTGGCTAAATTTGCACCCATTGCTTGTGCGGGCCCGTTGATGGCTGCAGAGTTGGATGCCTTGAGTCGCGCATTAGCAAGTCCTAAGCGTCCATTGGTGGCGATTGTGGCAGGTTCTAAAGTGTCTTCAAAGCTCACTATTCTGAAAGCTTTGGCCGATAAGGTGGATGAGTTGATTGTTGGCGGCGGCATTGCAAATACTTTTATGTTGGCTAAAGGTCTGCCAATCGGTAAGTCGCTAGCAGAGCCAGACTTGGTCGATGAAGCTCGAGAAATTATGGAAATTATGGAAAAGCGCGGTGCGCATGTTCCTATTCCAGAGGACGTCGTAGTTGCGAATGAGCTCTCTCCGTTGGCGCGTGCGAACCGCGTGCCTGCGGATCAAGTTGCAGAAGACGATATGATTTTGGATATTGGCCCCAAAACCGCTGCACGCCTATCCATCATGTTGGCGCATGCTGGCACGATTGTGTGGAATGGTCCATTAGGTGTTTTTGAGATTGACCAGTTTGGCGGTGGCACCAAGATGTTGGCAGCAGCAATTGCCCATTCACCTGCATTTTCGATTGCAGGTGGTGGCGATACTTTGGCAGCAATTGCGAAGTACGGCATTGAAAATCAAGTGGATTACATCTCTACTGGCGGCGGCGCTTTCTTGGAATTTTTAGAAGGCAAGACCTTGCCAGCCTTTGCAGTATTGGCTGAAAGAGCGAAAGACTAAATATGTTGAGAGCAACAAAGATTATTGCCACATTAGGGCCTGCATCAGAAAAGCCTGAAGTTTTGCGCGAGATGATTCGTGCCGGCGTGGATGTTGTGAGGATGAACTTTTCTCATGGCACTGTTGCTGACCACAAAGCGCGTCACGATCTAGTGCGCAGCATTTCTGCGGAAGTTGGTAAAGAGGTTGGCATCATGGCTGATCTTCAAGGCCCAAAAATTCGCGTGGGTAAATTTGTTGATAGCAAAATTCTTTTAAAAGAGGGTGCGCAATTTATTCTGGATGTTGCTTGTGAGCTTGGTAATCAAGAGCGCGTGGGATTGGATTACAAAGAGCTGCCACAAGATGTCAAGCCTGGAGACCGTCTCTTATTAAATGATGGCTTAGTTGTTTTGCGTGTAGAGGGTGTGAAGGGTGGAGAAATCCTTACCTTGGTAGAGCAAGGTGGTCCGCTCTCGAATAACAAGGGTATTAACCGTGCTGGTGGAGGCTTAACTGCGCCAGCATTGACAGAAAAAGATATCGCCGATTTGGATGCAGCAATTGCGATGGGCGTAGATTTTCTGGCAATCAGTTTTCCAAAAGACGGTGCCGATATGGCCTATGCCCGCAAGCTGGCCGATGCCGCTAGCGCAAAGCATGGCGTTGGAAAAGTTCGCACAATAGCAAAGGTAGAGCGTGCTGAGGCGATTGAGTCAGATGCGCTTAATAGCATCATCGCAGAGAGCGATGGGATCATGGTTGCACGTGGCGACTTGGCGATTGAGGTTGGGAATGCCGCTGTTCCTGCTTTGCAAAAGCGCATGATCAAATTGGCGCTCGAGGCTGACAAATTCACAATCACTGCCACGCAAATGATGGAGTCCATGATTAATGCTCCAGTACCTACACGTGCTGAAGTGAGTGACGTGGCTAATGCGGTATTGGATGGTACCGATGCAGTCATGTTGTCCGCAGAATCTGCTGCTGGT
>JACCDG011912598.1_pt1 | contig 19351 bp, 13 predicted proteins | sample 7442471 | NCBI WGS metagenome assembly JACCDG01 (sample SAMN15323444, study PRJNA562643) | freshwater metagenome | isolation source: river surface water | place: USA:Blue River Watershed | collected 2017-08-17 | reverse complement strand
GGCGCCGGCCCGAACGGGATGTTGCTCGGGATGTTGGGCGCCGGCCCGAACGGGATGTTGCTCGGTATGTTGGGTGCAGGCCCGAACGGGATGTTGCTCGGGATGTTCGGGGCAGGCCCGAACGGTATGTTCGTTGGGATGAACGGGGCAGGGCCGAACGGTATGTTCGTTGGGATGAACGGGGCAGGCCCAAAGGGTATGTTCGTCGGGATGAACGGGGCGGGCCCGAACGGTATGTTCGTCGGGATGAACGGCACGGGTCCAAAAGGGATGCCTGGGATGTTCGGGAATGGCCCGAACGGGATTCCAGGGACGTTCGGGAATGGCCCGAACGGGATGCCAGGAACGTTCGGGAATGGCCCGAACGGGATGCCAGGGACGTTCGGGAATGGCCCGAACGGGATGCCAGGAACGTTCGGGAACGGCCCGAAAGGGATTCCAGGGACGTTCGGGAATGGCCCGAACGGGATCCCTGGGATGTTCGGGAACGGACCGAATGGGATTCCCGGAACATTCGGGAAAGGGCCGAACGGGATCCCCGGAATGTTCGGGAACGGACCGAACGGAATTCCTGGAATGTTCGGGAAAGGGCCGAATGGAATGCCGGGTATGTTCGGCACAGGCCCAAACGGAATTGCCGACGGTATGTTCAGGCTCGGAACGAAGCTGATGACGCTTGGGATGTAGAATGAAGGCACGATGGAGATAACAGAGGGTATCGTAATCTGCGGAATGCTGACGTCGATGCAGGGGAAAACGATCGGCGGAATCTGAGGCACGAGCGACGGCAGAGGCACGTTAGGCAGAACAATGACCGGCAATTCGGGCAGGTCGGGCAGGGGTATCTCGAAAGGTTGTGGGCCGGGCTGCATGTCCGGCTCTGTGACCACCTCACGCTCGATCGGAGTCTGGATGACCGTGCACTTCTCGTTCGACAGCGTCAGGATCGGATCGATGATGGAGTTCGTTGCGTACGTGTGCGTCCCCGTCAGAGACGTGGTGGTGTACTCGCCGTCCCCGAAGTCAAGACGGTAGCTCGTGAATATGCCCGAAATAGTTATCGAGTACCTCGCAACGATGCCCGTGACGTTGTTGGAGGACACTATGTAGAAGTCGAACACGACATCGGGGCAGGCGTAGTCGTCGAATATCACATCCAGAGACTGAAGGTTCCTGATCCGCCAGTCAAGGGTCTGCTGGTCTGTGTCGAAGTTGACGCCGATAAAAGTCTCTGTCTTCACTATTGCGTCAACCAACTGGTTGTGGTGCTCGGCAATCACGAAGCCACGGACCTCAGAGCCCGCCGGATTCTTTCTCGTGCTGGTTCCGCCGAGGTTCCTAGAGCACCTTTTCAGTTTGTAAATCTTGCCGCTGCCGTTCTTCTCGACGGCGTCGTAGTAGAAAAGCTCGCCCTCGATGTTCGCAAAACCGTTGTCGGCCCAGATTTCTGGCTGGTTGGGCCCGACCGGCTCGATTAGTATCTCGTCGGCCCAGGCGTCGTTCTCTGCAGTCGTGACGGTTTCCGATGTGTTGTAGACCACGAACAGCGTGTAGTCGCTGTCGTAGTTCTTCGGGTAAACCGGGACTGGAGGGAAAAAGCTGGCCACTATGTGTTTCCTTGGTCTGTAAGGTATTTAGCCCGAAAATCAGAAAATGCCCATGTTCCACTGACTTCCGCTTGGCCTGCTTGTGACGCTCGAGAAGGTCGTGTCGGTCTCGTTGAACTTGATGAAAGCCTTGTTGCTGTAGTCGAATGACAGGTAAGCTATCTTGTCGTTGTCAGATGCCGCCAGAAGGGTTTGGTTGAGGCTGTCGAATCCTGCGACGGTGGTGTCCTGAAGAGAGCGGAATGATGCGCTATTGACGCCTGGGCCGCCTGTGCCCCATACGCCCGTGTTCGGGTTATATGCCGACACGCCGCCGGAGTTGTTGAAGAAGTACACTCCAGCGCTGAGCGGTACTAACTGGCCCTCGGTGCGGGCGGCGCCAGTCATGTCCGGAAGCTTCCTGATGTCGATGAACGGGTCGGATGTGTTGCCGCTGGTCTTGTAGAAGCTCTTGATTCGGAAGTATATGCCGACGCCCTCATTCCTAAGGAAGTAACCCGTGTTGTTGAGCCATGCCGAGCGGTAGACGCTCATGTTGCCCTGAAGGCTCTCGCCGTAGACCGTTCTAGTAATTGGGTCTGGGGTGATGTGGGCTGGGTTTGTGTCGTACTCTACCTCGTTGTTGAGGAGCTCCTCTGCGCCGTTCTTGTAGTTTGTCGTCGCTATGGTCGGGGACGCCACGGAGAATGTCGAGAGAGAGATCGTGCTCTTCGTCTGGTTGGTTGGCGAGGTCATGGGCGCCGGAGTCGTGGTGATGCCTCCGAAGAATATCCAAATCGTCCTGTCGCTTGCAAATGTGACCCAGTTCCAAGGCCTTACTATCGACGGGAACCCGCTGGAGTACACCCTCGTGAAGCCGTTGAACTGCGACGACCTAACTGTTTCGGCGAGCGGCGAACTGCCCGCTGGCCTGCCACTCGCCCACCACAGCACGCAGTTCCCGCCGCTGCCGGATGGGGTGGCCCCGAGCGGGCAGAAGCCGGTGTTCCTGTGGAATTCACGCTGTTGCTGCTCATCGTTGGGGACTGGGTTGGCTAGGCTGTCCACAAGGAAGCTCTGGTCGACGTTCAGGGACAGCGGCGACGTCGCCGACTTGAACACCTCGCTAAGAAGGCCGAACTCGCTGACGGAGGCCGTCCTGCCTGTCGATGGCGTGGAGCTGCTGTACAGCCACAGCCATAGGTTGTACTTCTCGACGATGTCGAATGCGTCCTCGTAAGTGGTGATTCGATAAGATCCATAGAGAGTGTCGCACCTGAGCACCATGTCGTAGAGTCCGCCGACGCTGAACACAGATCGTGTGGTTGATGCGTTGCTGTGTGGCACGTCATCGCCGAGAGACCAGGTGTAAGTCTCGATCGGGTCGATTGGGTTTCCCTCGTCGTCGAGCTGCTCGCCAGCGTAGCTGTAGCCTGGGTTGGAGGGGTTCTCTCCCGGCGGTATGGATAGGTCTATGACCGAATTGATCGGCGACCTGATGACCGGCGTCGTGGTGTAAGGTCCGTTCGGCGGCACGCCGGGCACTGTGATCTCCTGTCCGGCCTTGGCTAGGAAGTCCACGACGGCCTCCTCCGGCGCTGGGAATCGGGCCGAAATGAGGTTGTTCAGTATCAGCGTATCCTCGCCGAAGTTGTTGATGATGCGCAGCTTGACGGTGTAGACGCCTGGGTTGTTGTAGGTCTTCTCTATGGTGTCGCCGCTGCCGACCTCGATGACCGAGACGTTCGACATGTTTGACGGTACAACCAGAGATATGTTGATGTCGGATATGAGGCTTATGTTGGACGTGTTGTCGCCAAAATCCCATATCCTCGTGACGCTCACGTCCGTGCCGTCAGTGCCAAGCCTGAAGCTTTGGTCGGTGAAAGTAACGTTCATCGGCGCAAGTCCGACCGTCTTGTCAACCTTGAACCACGACTTGGGCTGCAGCACTATGGACCTGAGGTAGTTGATCCTCTGCTCCATCGTGCCCTCGAGCGGCCTCGTGCCGACCTGACCCTTCTTGCCGGCGAACTGCTGGATCGCAATTACTGCGTCCTTGATGTTGTTGTGGTGCACCGACATCACGTTCTGGGTGACGTTGGTGATGAGCTTGGGCTTTGCGATGTCCGTGAATCCGCTCAGCAACTGCAGCCCGAAGAAGCCCGCTGCCGTCCTTGAGGTGTAGGAAAAGCTGATCGCCCTCTCCTCGGGGTCGCTGCACTGCTCCGTAAGGGTGATTATGCCCGTCGGGCTGAAGCGGCGCATGGTCTCCTCGTCGCCGACGATGGCTATCGAGGTGTCTCCGGGCGTGTAGTCCTCCGCCAGCCTCACACGGAGGCCGTCGGCCACCGCATACAGGTTCAGGTCTGTGTCTATTGATTCTGGGAAGTTGCTTGCGCTGGCCATTTATGTCACCACGATACGGTCTGTGAGGAATGCCCTCTGGAGCTGCTGGTTCTCGAAGAGCACGAGGAGGGAGGGCTGGTATGCGTCCGGCTTGTCGTAGACGAACGAGGTGAAGTGGACGTTCGGGTCGTATACGGCAAGGGTGTTGTTCTCGAGCCTCTCGCCCTCGTGCGTGCCGTCGCCGTCGAATATCCAGTACCTCTGGGAGATGTTGCCGTCTGTCTGGTCCATGAAGAAGAACTCGGTGGCGAGAGAAGGGTCGCCGAGTGAAGTCGCAGTCTGGAGCGACATGCCCGTCGTGACCCCGTTGATGTAAGGCTGAACATAGAAGAACGGCTGGATGTTGTTCTGGCTTATGTTGATGTATCCGTTCTTCTCGGCTATTCCCTGTGCGCCAAGTGCCGTGATGATGTTGAGCTTCACCGTGTAGGATCCCTCGTTCTGGTATACGTGAAGCGGGGACTTCTCTACGGATGTCGTGCCGTCGCCAAAGTCCCAGAGGAATCGAACGAGCGGGCCCGTGCTGAAGTTCTGGAACCTGATGGCTGTGCCTGGCACGGCTCTAGTCGGATACGCCCTGAATATGGCCCTTGGCGCAAGGAAGCGTGTCTCCTGCGCCTTCAGGATGCCGTTCAGGGAGACCGGAGTTGGAAGTTCTCTGACGCCGAGGTTGGTCTCGATGTTGATGACCGCATCCTTGATCGAGTTGTGGTGCTCGGCGAACACCGAGAGGGTCACATGGCTGCCCATCGGCCACGGGTTCTGCCTCGACCCAGCGAAGCCCCTGGTCAGGTTCCTGAACACGCCGGTGGACTTCGATGCGTAGTAGACCATCTCCGATGCGCCCGGGCTCCCCGGCGGCGGGCCTATCCTGAGTATCCCGCTAGAGGGGAAGTCGTCGTTGCCATCAACGATCACGCTCTTGCCGTTGTAGGTGAGAGACTGCGTCAGCCGAGCCTCGACGTTGTTCTTCGCCTCGTACAGTTGAGACCGTGAGTCCAGCGCCTCGGGGAAGAGGGATAGCTGACCTGTCGTGTATCCGGTGTCGTACGAGGTAACCTTTGCCATCACTTCTCCTTGCTGGCTTGTCCTTCAAGCTTCTTCGCCGCCTCACGCAGTTGCTGCAGCATCTGCTCCTGCTTGATATTAAGGTTCTGCAGGGTGTGCTTCTTGATCGGCAGGTCGTTCGGCAGGGCCACGATCGTCTCGATCAGTTCGCTGTCGATCGTGTTCTGAGTCAGCATCTTGATGTTCGCCTTCTGGGTGAGCTTCTCGTTCCAGTACTGGCTCTGCGCCTCGATGTCGTCGAAAGGCCGGAGTGGCTCGACCTTCTCCAGGTTCTTGAAGGTCTCCACGAAGAAAAGGCACTCGTCGTTGAGCCATCTCTCCTTGTCGTCCAGGTCCTCAAGGTTCCTGATGAGGGCCTTCTTCTGCCTTTCGGTTTGCCTGATCCTGATCTCCAGCTCACGCCTGTCCAGTTCCGGCTGGTTCTCGTTGCCGTAAGCCGCCGTGAGTTTGAGCATTGATATATCTATCAAGGAAATTTTATCTTTTACCTCGTCCCTCTCCAGCTCAATGGCGTCCAAGGACTCCCGCCGCTGCTTCAGCTCACGCAGGCACTGCCACATCTTGGACTGCACGGTTGGCTCCTTCCCGATCAGGAAGTACTTGAGCTGGAAGAAGCTGTGCCTCTGCACGACCTCGTGCTTCAGGAGCTCGGTCGTCTCCGCCTTCAGGTCTCTGGACATTTTGATACTCCGTGTTGGTTGCCAGTCGTATTAGAGTGGAGCCTCTGTCAGCTTGGCTTTGCGGTGTTTTCGGATTTTCAGCAATAGGTCTCAACAGATCTTTGCGCCGACGATGGCCTTTAGCCTGCAGCCGTGGTTGATCGCCTCGTGCGCCCATATTGCCTTGCTGAGGCCTAGGTCGCTGTCCTCCGGCATGTCTCCTACAAGCAGGAACGTGTCCCTGTGGACAAGCATCCCGTTCATCGTCCCGTCGACGAAGTTTGCGATGTTGTTTGCAACCGGAAACAGTATATCTTTTTTGCTTTGTATATAAAAACTTATCTTTTCGTGCATTTTTAGCCGAGCAAGTGACCCGCTGAACACGACGAAAGCCCACTCCCTCGGGGCCTTGCGGAATCCCTCGTTGATGAGGGAAGTGACTGTGGATCCACCCTGCGAGACCTCGCACCTAGACTCCATAACTTGAATTGTCTCGGCGTCTGTGCCGCTCGGCACGACGCAGATAGCCGGCACGCCAGGGTGCTGCTGCTGTATGGAATCAATGGTGTTTTTGAACAGGCCTATCGAGCTGTCGATGCACACGACCACGAAGCAGTAGTCGATGTCCTTTTGCTGGTAGATTTGCATGGAACCCTCCAGTTCACAGGAGGGTTCACGGCTCAATTTACCACGAGACAGCCACGTCGAAGTCCACACGGATGATGTCGCTTGCCGATATGGCGTTGTCCAGCGTGAACTCGCCAGTCGTGTGGCTCGGGGTGAACTTGTTCAGCGAGTAGGCAGTGTGCGTGCTGTTGGGAACATACACGCTGTCAACGCTTGAGAGCCTGACGCCGTTGATGTAGACCCTGAGCGAGCCCTCGATGTAGGGAGTCGAGACGCTGTTCACGTCGAAGTTGAGGTAGTTTGCCGTCGGCGGCTCGATGTCGTAGTAGTGCCTGTGTGCGAAGCTTGAGGACAGCTTGAGGTCAGCCCTGATGTTGTTCGATCCGGCGTAGTTCCACTCTATGGTCGTCGAGTCAACGAGATTGAGCTGCGGCATGCCCGTGACGCCGAAACTGTAGGTGAGCGAGGGCGTGACGACGTCGATGGCGAGGTTTGTCGCCTCGTCCGCTATCAGGGCCAGCTTGTCACGCTCGGCCTCGAGCATACGGACGAATGGGACTGGGTTCGATATCGACGGATATCCTGCGCCGCCGCTGCCTATTCCCAACTGCTGGTAGACGAGAAGCTCGGCGCCTGACACCGTCTTGCTGCCGTCGCTGTGTTCGGCGATGTTGTGCAGCGCCTCGTCGATCGCCGACGCCCTGAGGTCGCCGTCTGCGTCGATGCTCTGGTTCAGCCTGTTCGCAAGCGTTCCCTGCGTGCCCGCCGTGTCCTGCAGAATGGAGTTCATCTTGTCCACGGCGTTGTTGATCAGCTCGTCCCTTGCAGCGAGCGTGTTCAGCGGCAGGTTGTCGTACTCGTAGTGGTACGGCTGTCCTGCGGCGTAGTTGGGGACTGGCAGCGAGTTTAGGTCAGGCATCTTTCTCCTTTTGCCTTATATATCTCAAAATCAGATGAAGCTGAGCCGCCAGTTCCAAGTGATCTGCATATCCGAAGTCTTTGTCAGGTTCGGGAATGTGACCATGCTGTACAGGTCGCCCGTTGCGAGCTGCAGGGCCATCTCGCTCAACTGGTAGCCGTTTGCGTCATCCACCGTAAGGATCGAGGTGAAGACGCACTGGGACTGGATGGACGGGTCCACGACCGCTATGACCGGCTTGCTGGCGACAGGAGTGCCGCAGAACAGGCCGTTGCGGCTGGCGTCAACCCTCTTTGTGTTGTTCGAGCCGTCGGTTCCGGCGTCCCCGAATATCATCCTGTTGACGTACAGCGAGTATGTGCCGGTGATGGTGTTGCTCACCGCTGCTGCGAGGGCGTTGCGACCCTTGTTCAGGATGGTGTTTGGAAACTCGATGGTCTCCCTGCGTCCGCAGACGTAGTCGATGACCATCTGGACATCGCCCCTTGCCTTCAAAGTGCTCAACTCGTTCATCGGATTTCTCCTTTTTCTTTGAACCCGTTTCTGTACTCGATGTTGTATGAGACGCTCTCGCTGTGGCGCATCAGATCGTGGAACTGGTCCTCGGGCAGGCCCAGCGACTCAAGGACTGTCCCGTTCGAGTCCGTTCCTGTGATTACCGGCCTGCCTGACCTGTCAAGAGTCCTGAACTCGTGTGTCTCGAGATCGCCCTGCTGCCCCATGATTGTCGCCCCCTGCTGAACGTACTTGTACACGTCTATGGTCACGTTCGTTCCGCCGTTGGCGAGCGTCTTCCAGTACGTGTCGTTGCCGGATATTACCATAGTGGTGTCGCCCGAATCGTCGCCGTCTATCGAAGTGATCCAGTAGTACTCGCCGCCGTTCACCTGGATGATGAAATTCTCCATGAATGCGTAGTTCGTCTGGTCTGGGTTTACCTCCAGCGGGGTCGGGAACAGCGTAGATGCGTTCTCGCCGTTCTGTATGTTCAGGCTCTGCTCGAGGTCTGATCCGGCGACCTTGAGGTTCAGGCCTCGGTGCGACAGGTACCCCAACTGGTTGTCCACCAGCCTGCGGTTCACGACGAGGTTTGCGCCTGCCACGTCTCCGCCGATGTAGCTGCCGATGTAGAACTTGTCGGTCGTTCCGTTCACGAACTCGATGACGGGGTAGTCCGTTCCGGACACCCGGTGGTAGTGGTTCTCGGTAGATATGATGTTGCTGATCGGCCACATCTCGTAGTTTGTGACGGACACCTTGGCTCTCGGGGTTATCGACAGCGTCCCGTTCGAGCCGCTGGTCACCAAGGTTGCGCCGTTGTATATGGAGTAGCTGACCCCCGTGACGGTGTAGGTGTCGACCGTCGGTGGCATTGGGAGCAGGCTGTCGTGCTCGATTATGAGGTTGCCGTATGGGTCAACGTCAAGGATGTTGAACTTGGTGACCCCGTAAGCAGGTATCTCCACCTCGAATACGGCCGAGAACTCCTGACTCGGGTGGTCCGAGTCGAACTGCGTCTGGACGCCGATTGCGCCGAAGTCCTTGCTGTCGTCTGATAGCAGGATGTAGTTGTCTTGCTCGATGTCGCAGAGTGAGCCTGGCGGGTCGATGTAGTCAGGGAAGAAGTTGTCAATCACGGGCTGGAATATGCGGAAGCCCATGGCGCAGGCGGCGAGCAGGCCGTCCCCCTCGAACACGCTGTTGCATTCGCTGATTGGCTCCGTCGGCGCCGTGTCGAACACGACGGCGTGGCCGGATGCGTTCAGTATCTGATAGCTTCCTGCGTAGCTGCCAGTCAGGATTTCCAGCACCGTGGATGAGTCGCTCCTCACGCCGATGCCCTCCAGCGGCTGGGCAGGGCAGTACAGCACGATCTCGGAGTTGTAGGCTATGGCCGCTTGGCCGGATAGAACTAGGGAGCCGGAGCTGGCGAGCTGATTACGCAGGAGGCATTCCGTGTTGCCCAAATCGTTCAGGTTGCTCAGCTTCATGGCTCGGTTGAAGTACATCTGTGCGTCGCCAGCAAGGGCGAACTGACTCACGAAATAGGTCATGTAAGCAGTAATGTCCTCCAGCGGCGACGGTATGAACTCGGTGAAGCCGCCGTAGATGTTGGCTGTGTGAAGGACGGCATGTGCGGGAGAGTTCTCCTCGACGACCTCGTAGAGCTCGCTGATGCGGTCGTCGCTGATGTCGTATATCTCTACATCTATGTTGTAGCTGCTGCTGATGCAAGCAAAACATGGGTCGATGAACTCACGGCCTATGTCGCATGGGTTCCTGGAGTCCCTGATGCTGCCGTTGTACTCGTCCATGTTGTATATGTTTTCGGAGTACGGGAACTCGGTCCTGATCTTCCCGAAGATCAGCAGGTCGTGGAACGGGTTGCGGTTGGGCACGATAAGGCTGAATAGCGAGTCGTTGTCCTGTATGCAGCGGACGTTCCAGTTCTTGAGCGGGAACACCTGCGCAAGGTCGTCACGGGTGTCAAGCAGCGGCAGCAGCCTGATGTAGTCCTCCAGCATCTGCTCCGTCATGTCCGGCACATTCTCGAACTGGTACAGAACTCTTATCCTGTCGCCATCGGCCAGCGGCGTCGGGTCAACCCATGTCATGGTCGTAACGCCGCTGCTCGTTGCGAAGCCGACGCTTGCCGAAGTGAGCTGTGTCCATTCCGGCAGGAACCAGTTGCCAGAGTCTCCGGCAGTCCTGCCGATCATGTAAACTGGAATGCTGAAGTTGTTTGCGTCTATGACCTTCACGACATGCCTGCCGTCCACGGAGGGCACGGAGTTAGATCCGTTGATGTAGATCACGTCTCCAGTGGACAAGCCGTGGGATGCGCTTGTGATGCGGCACGGGTTGGTGTCGCTGATGGCCGTGATTTCGTTGGCGTAGCGGATGTACAGGTCGAAGTTGTTTACGTCCACGGGGAGAATCATCTCCCTTGACAGCTCGAAGCTGTTGCTCCCAGTGTACTCGAAAACCTCTTGAAAGGTGTACTTCGACACGACCTGCCAAAGCTGGTTGAGTCCCGTCAGCTTCATGCCCGCAAGGCTCATGGCAGCCTCCATGTTCCGACGGGTGCCCTTGCGCTTGAAGGAGTCCACGGCACGGACTATCTGCCCACGCCACCTTGCGGGGTCGTTGCTTTTCAGCTTCAGGTTAAAGTAGTTGGCGAGGTATGGGAGCAGAGGCTCCGACAGCACGTTAGGGTTCTGGAGATCGACAAGCTGGTTTGCCAGGTTCTCGAGAGTTGTGAAACCTAGGGCCACGGACTGGTTGAACCTGTCGATGACGTTTGGAGTCACGTCCCGTGGTGCGATGTACTCCTTGAACATCTCGGGAGTATAGCGTGTCAGCAGGGTTATGTACTTTTCCGGTTTGGTGAAGTGGCTCGGCACGACCGTGGTGACGGCGGTGTTTCCTATCAGCTTGAACTTGTAGTGCGAGCTTATAGAGTCGCCGCCAGCCGTAGGCGTCCATGTCCAGCATATGAAGAAGTCGCCCTCACGGACGTTTCTGGGCTCCCAGTAGTACTCGAAGAGACCTATCGTGGTCTTGCCTTCTTTGACGACGAGGTCAAGGAAGTTGTTGCTGTTTTCCTCGGGCGTGAACCAGATAGCTTTAGTGCCGGCTATGCCGGCGCTGAGGTTAATAGGGATGGAGAAGGTGTTTCCCGAAAGAACCGTCGCTTTGTGCAGCCCATCGATGCCGGGCGAGGAGTTGCTGCAGTATATGTACACGTCGTCGCCGTTGCTCAGGCCGTGGCTTGCGGCGCAGGTGATCACCGTTGGGTTGGCCTTGGATATTCCGGTGATCGAGTTTCCGGTCAGCCAAGCCGGAAAGTCGGCTGTCCCGACGATATTCACGGGCGAAGCCTTGTCGAAGAAGACTTCTTCAACCTTGGCGTTGCTGTTTGCCTGTGATCTGAGGACTGCGGCGTGGTTTTTCACGTAGTCGTAGGCATACCAGTAACCATAGCTGCCGGACGAGCAGCCGCTTAGGTTTGCTGGTACGCTGAAGCTGTTAACGTCGACAGCCGTGACTGTGTATTCTCCGTCAATGGTAGGCGAGGAGTTGGTGTTCAGCAAAAAAATCTTGTCGCCCGTGGACAATCCGTGGTTTGGGCTAGTTATGACGGATGGGTTTGCGGCTGAAATGCCGGAGACCTTGTTGCCTGGACCGATCCTTGAGTTGACTATCGTTGCTGGGGTGATTTCACCGCAGATTATCGCCTCCGCAGCGTCGGCGGCCCTTGCAGAGCTGGTCTCCGGCGTCGTTTCGCTGTAGATGTTTTGGTTTCCGGACGAGAAGTCACGCTCTATGAAGTAGATCGTGACGTTGTTGACCTTGTACGGCATCGAACCGAAGCAGCCGTTGCTGTCCGGCGTCTGCAGCGGGAACACGACAGTGTCGGTGATCGATGGGTTCTGGTTGAATGGAACTTCAGCCACTATGTCTCCTTATGCGTAGGTGAAGTTCACTGTTATCGTGTCGGGTCTTATGATCTCGTAGAACTTTGTGGTCACCAATGAGCCGCCGTTGTTCGGGTCATTGGTTATGAAGGTGATGTCGATCGAGGTGAACTCCCTCATGTCGCTCAGAGTCTGGGTGATGTCGATCTCCTTGAGGCTCTCGCCGTACTCCCAGTTGCTGATTGCGAAAAAGGCGTCGATGCGGCGCTGCACCTTCACCCTCAGCTCCTCCTCGAACTTGCGGTACAGCCTGTCAGCGGTGATGTCTATGCTTAGGTCGACGAAAACGATCTGGCCGTCCCTGATGCACACGTAGTCCGTGAACATTTTGACCGTGTTCAGGTATCTGTCCAGTGCGTTCTGCAAGTCGGCGCCCGCCTCCTTCAAGCCGCTCACGCCATCTCTGGCGAGAATGTATAGGTCGATTATATTTCCTGCGCAGCCGTAGTTCCTGAGGACGGCAGTTGATTTGCCTATCTGGCCCTGGTAGGGCGTAACAAACTGGTCGGTCAGCGTTTTGTAGTCTAGAGCCGTCACCGCCCTGTTCTGGGCCCTCGTCCAAGCCGGAAGCTTCTGCCGTATGTCGGCTATTGTATCTCCGTCGTAGCCGAATTCTCCCCTAGTGTAGTTCCTGAAGGAAATAGGCACGGGATATGGCACGTTGTTGACCCTGAGGATTGTTTGGGTTTCCACGGAACCGCTGACGATGTTCCCGACGACCCCGCCCCCGGTCCTGTAGACCACACGGATTGCGCTTCCTGCAGATGGCGTCAGTCCGGCTGTGTTGTTGCCGAAGATCACGAAGGCAGTCCATGTCGAATCGAATTCGAGCCTGAACTCCCTCCTGGGGTTCGAGTCGGTGAAGAAATCAACCTTTTCCCACTGCACGCCGTCAACGTAGACCCTGACGGAGTCGTAAATCACCGGATTGTTTGCTAAAGTCACGAACTGACCCGCCACGCCGGTGCCGGCAACCTCGGTTGTTACTGTGATTCCCTCCAGGCCTATAACAGAAGAGTTCGATATGGCCCCCGCTGGTATGACTATGTCATCGTCGAGAATCGGTTCGTTTTCGGCGTTGGCTGGAAACAACTCGAATGTCACCGGCGTACCGTTCACTGACAAGTCGAGCAAATATGGCGTAGGTATGACTGTGTCGGCCAGCAGCGGATTGTTCAGGTTTGCCGTGAACATTGCACGGGCTGCTATTGGCGGCTGAGGCTGGAATCCCACGAGCTGTGCAAGCCTGAAGGCGTTTTCAATCTCGGTGACCGTGTCGATGAAGATTTCGTTGGCAATCTGGTCCATCTTGAAGCTGAGGGTGTCCGCTATGAAAGCCCAGTTCTCAATCAGCATGATTGCTATGCTGGACTCAACGAAGTCCGAGAAGTCATTGGGGAACTTTTGCTGGATGAATTCAACGAGCCTAGACTTCATTGACCAGAAGTCCTGATTAGTGTAGTTCAGGTTGAATATGTTCGGCGTCACTATCACGTCTGACTGCGTGTATGGCGTAATGTCGAACGGACAGTTGTTGTTTGTTGCCATGTGATTCCCGTTATGCTTCCATAGGTAGGTTCAGTACAAGTTCCTGAATGACCTGTATATTTTCAGGGTCTCTGAAGAGAATCCTGATGAATAATATATGTTCCTCTTGGCTAAGATCGTCATCCTTGTTGAGAGATGACCTTTCAGCCGTAGTGGAAACCTCCACGTCGGTTATCACCACCCTAGGCTCCCACTTCCTAATAGAGTCTATTATCATCTGCCGTGCAGATTCTGCCGTAGCCGCATCGTTCTGCTCGAATATCAGCCTTTTTAGAGGTGTGCCGAAATCCGGCAGCATCACACGCTCGCCAGGGGCGGTGAGCAGCAGGCAAAGCATGTCGCTCTTGATCTGATCCAACCCGGACTGGGAATACCAGTATCCCAGCGGCGTCTTAACGGTCGGGTAAGGCAGCCCTAAAAAGTTAGCCATATCAACTCCTACTCGCTGGACTGGCTGCAGTTCTTGTTGAACGGCAGAAGGTCAAACATCGACACAGGTCTTGCGTCCGCCGAGGTGCTTGCGAAGACACGATCGCTCACCCTGACGCAACCCGAACAGAAGTCGTACACCAAAACCGCAGCAAATCTCGGATCCTTGTCGCCCTCGCAGCTCTCCGCCTCGTAGTCTGCGTCCTCGCCGGCAAGAAGCAGAATCATTTCCTTGGCCAAGAAAAGGTGTATCTTGTCGGATATGTTTATGTACTGCTCTTTCGTGTAAACCACGTTGACCTTAGTGACAAACTCTATGAGATTGCTTGGGTTCTCCTCCTCGTCGCCAACCACGGTTATATGATTGTCGTAGGTGTAACAGACATAGTTTCCGCCTACCCTCAGGAACACGAGGCCAGGCCCGTCAGGGGCCTCCTGGTACCTCTTGATGTGCGGACCACGCTTCTCGTTGTCCTTCTGCGGGCAGAAAATCTGGATGTTCTGCTGCTGTGTATCCTCCTGACTTTGCTCGTCGTTGAAGGACATTTCCAAGCCGTACCCCGACCTGATCCTGACGAAAGCCTTCTTGGCTTTTGGGGCTGGTTGACCGCCGTCCTTTCTCTCTGGGCTGGCCTGATCGTTGGTCTCGTCGACCATGTCGATGGTGTGGTTGCTCGTGCTTTGCAGGTGTATGCCACGCTGCTCTCCGGCTATATTTCCTTCCTTGGTGTGGTCGTTGAGCTCGATCTTGTTTCCGGTTGCCGTGAGGATTTTGATGTAGTTGTTCTCGCTGCGTATTTTTTCCGGCTCTTCTACGTCGCTGATCTCGATCAGGTGTCCCGTCGCCGACTTCCAGTACGATCTTCCGGCGTACTTGTCGTTGCACCCGAAGCTGAAGTCGTCCTTCCACTCCATCTCGCCTCCCGGCTCCTCGACGCTGTCGTCCATGACGAAAGTGTGCCCTGACATCGACATGAACTGGATTCCAGTCTGCGGCAGGTCGCATGTTGGCTTGAGTGGCGTCGGAGGCCCCTTGTACGGCCTGCACTCCTGCTCCTGCTTGAAAAATACGTTGGCTCCCGTTTGTTGCTTTATGTATTTCGTGCCTTTGGCCGCCGTGTCTGGATGGCCGCCGATGATCGTGCCGTTGCTCTGTTCCCCTTCGCATTCGGGCTTCTCTGTCTTCGCCGTGAAGTCTGGCGTGAAGTTGTATGACCCGTCGGCGTTAGATTGCTCCCAGCAATCAACGTTGCCGTCTTTTACTCCGCATGCTGGGTTTGCCCATTGCCCTGCGTAGTGAAGATGGTCGTCCTTCATCATGAACCAGTTGCCACGACTGGACATGATCTCGAACCTTTTCCATTTCCTGTTACACCTTGGATCGCCATCGACCATCTTGATCATGTGCTTCTCAGGCGTCTTGAAGCCGTATATGTTCGGGTATGTAATGAGCCTCTGGGCTTCCGGGTTGCTTGCGAAGTCGTCGATCGTGTTCAGGTCGTAGCCGTTGTAGTTTTCCGTGTTCCACGGAGGAAAAACCTGGCTTCCGTTGTTAGGGCCGACGAGATAGCCGTTTCGCTTCCCTGCGTATATGGAGTTGAACTCCTCGACCGTGTACTGGAATCCGGCGCCCTCTGCGCCTCTGTCCCTGTGCCATGTGGTTCCGATGTAATACGGCGACGATCTGTGTCCTCCCTCGAAGAGCAAGGCGACCGTTGATCCAGCCGGAGGAACCCAAGTCATGCCGCAGTCGTCGAAACCGCCTGCGTTGCTTATGCAATCCGCCCATGGCAGTTGCTTAATCGTGATTTCAGGATGGTGGAAAAGCGGCGAGTACCAGCGTATCCTGTGCTGCTTCCAAATGTCCACAGTCTCGATGCAGAGGCACATGTACAGTCCGAACTGAGTCACGGACTGATCGATTAGGTCGGAATTGTCCGTGATTTCGGCACGCACCACGCTCTGGGTCTCGTAGCGCATTCCTCCAAGTCGATTTTCGATGCTCTTCAGCCTTCTCTCGAGTTCGTGGAACTCGCTCTCTTGCACTAGGCCCATGAAAAATTCTCCTATTTGTTCGTGTAGTCGCCGGCCTTCGCCTGACCGACGCCCGATTTCGGCGGGCTGTAGCCGCAGCCGCCGTAGGGCGAATTTGCGGGAAGCTCCACGTTCGGCAGGGCAAGCTTCAGCTTGAATGTCGTGACGTAGGATCCGGCGGATATCTGGTGGCTTACGCCGAGAATAAGGTAGTTCTTGTTGCTGATAACGTCATTGACAGCCGAGTCCTGAAGCCATCTCAGGGGTAGCAGATTGCCGGGAATTTCGTCGTTGGAAATGTTTCCAGCGTAAAAGGGATTGATGAATATAATCGACATGGCTGCCCCGAAAATACCGAAGGAAGCCTGCCTCGGCTGCAATGGAATAGCGCCATCGTCCTGAGCTGCCGCTGTAGGCAGCACCTTGGCGAATCTGGGGTCGCCTATGATCTTTAGTTCCGCTGTCCAACCGGGCTTGCCCCCACCTATCGACAGACCGTTGTCAACGGCGGCTTTCAGGTTTGCCTTCTGTGCTTCGTTTGCCTGCAAGGCCTGCTGATTTGGAGCTACTGTGTTTTTTGACTGCTCTTGTATCACGCCGACGGTCTGCGTGCCTACGTTTTCCTGATTGGCGTCAGCTTTAAGAACCTGACCCTGATCACCCGTGCTTGAACCGCCGGTTACGCCGCCGCCGCTTGGAATCATACTCCTCGGCCAGTTTATCGTTGGAGTAAAACTGATGACAGGGCTGTCGTTTCCGCCGTTGACTATGAATGTGCCAACATTGTTGTTCAAGCAACACTGCTCGGTTTCTGGAGATTCGTGTATGACAATTGAATTGTCGGAATTGTCATACAAAACCACCATGCCGTTGCCCTCACGAGTCCTCTCTGAGGAAAGCCATTGGTTGGCTATGAAGAAGACGTTGTTCTGACGCAACGCCCACAGCGTCTCGCCGCCTTTCCTGTTTGCTCCGCCGTTTCTGAAAAAATCCTTGCCACCAGGAGCCTCGGTGCCGTCCTTGAACCTGAATCTCACGTTGCTGAACGGTCCGCCCTCTTTTGATGTCTTTGTGAAAAGACTTATCAGGGCGTCAGCCAGAGCAACTGGATTTTCGTCGTTGCCTTCTACGCCAGAGTGGACAGCCTCGATCTCCTTGGCCTGAGGCGCACGAAGCCTGAACTTTATCTTCACGTTGCCGCCAGAAAACTCCGTGTCCAAACCAACAAAAAGGCCGGAAAAGGTAACGCCGTTCAGCTCGCTTGCGCTGACCTTGCCCTCGCTGTTGTCTGCGTTTCTGTAAACCCAGCCCCAGTCGAAGGTTACAGAATCGAATTCGTTTTTGACGAGGGCAACCGTCTTGTTGAGGCTGTTGATGATGTTTTTCCACATGCGACCGCTTGCGTCAAAAACCTCAAAATCGGCACCGTAGCCCTTGTCGCCAGGGCTTATCCCGAACTCGAAAGAACTTATGACGGCAGTGTTCTGAGCCCTTCCGGCAAATGAAAGTGAATCGTTACCGGTCGTCAAGAATATACGGCTGGGACCGGCACCCCAAGAAACCCATACGTACGGTGCGTATATAGCCCCATCTGGCGGCTTCATGGGGCCGCTATTCGGACACGAATACTTAAGGTAATCTCTTGCGCTTACCATTTTACCTCAGTGCCGCTTCCGGAATTCTTATGTTAAGTCCAGTTTTTAGGTCATATATATCTTTGATATTGTTAGCTTCCATGATTCTCCACCAGAAATCGACCGTGCCGTAGGCTATCCTCGAAATGAGGTCTGGACGGTATTCTGTACCTGGCGTAACTACATAGTACTTGTCGCTGCTCGATCTATCGATTGCTGTTTTTCGGTACAGGTTGAATGTGAGAAGTTTGTTTTCGGTGTAGTAAAGCACCTTGGATTCCGTGTACCTGCTTGAGGTGTTTACGAACCTTTTTGCGTTTATGTCTGTCTGCTCGACGAAATTAGCCATTTTTTCCTCTATAATGTGCCAGTGCCAGGTCCAAGTGTGCCCAAGATCAAGTCGGCCCCTGGCAAAGCTGTCTGGTTGTAAACAACGTCGAACTGCATATCGATGTCCATCTTGTATGGCATCATGGTGTCAAAATCCCAGGGAACCGAGGTGTCGAATTTGACGCTGTAGCTTTTCATGACAGCGCTTATTGGTGCGCCTCTTTGCAGTAAGCCACCGCACTTGAGCCTGCATATGTCTGGGGGTTTGTATCCCGTGTCGTTCGAGCTGTAAGGGTACACGGCCGACTCTATGATTCTCATGTACTCGAACATTTTGGCCACGGACACGACTCCGACCTGCGAGTCGTTGTTGTCTTTCTGTATTATGAAGTGGGCCGTCCAGCTAATTGACCTGTTCTCCGAGTGCTGGTAAGTCTTGAATGGCATTGTCCTGCCTATAGCAGCCTCGTCTGCGTAGCTTGCAGACTTGCTATCTGAAATGTCAGGCAGGATATTCATTACGATCTTTTGCCCCTTGATTTCGATGTAGCAGTTCGTGATGTCTGCGAGCACCTGATTAACTGTTGCTTTCATCGAATCACCTCCTAGACTCTAGGGACTCCCAAGTTGGTCGTGGCCTTCAGTGGCATCTGGGCAAGCGAACCAAGAGGGTTCCTGAAATACTTGGCCGGTTTGCTTGCGAGCTGGTTGGGCTTGGTGTCACCCACTTCGCCTCCAGAAGCAGTCGAAGGCGTTGGTTTCGGCTTGAGCGCCTCAAGTACCTGAGTAAACAAGCCGACAAGTTGCCGCTGAAGCTCTGTCTGCTCCTCATTTTCGGTTGCGATTTCTGTCAGTTCCTTGCTGCTGACGTTGTTAGTTTGAGGCTCGTCAGCCATGATTCTGGCTGCAACTTTCTGCCTGATTTGCTCGGGAGACTCAGTCGGAGTCGCAGAAATCGTCGATGCAACCTTGACATCCTCGCTGCCGAACAAACTCGAAATTCCGTCCAGCAGCTTGCGAGGTGCTCCTAAGATAGCGTTCGGTATTTCAAGAACGCTGTTCATTATGCCGCTCGGGATTTCGACCATCTTCGACATACCATTGCCTATCGTGTCGTAAATGCTTTTCATGACAGAGGCAGGCGTCTCAAGTTGGCTGACTATTCCTTCCTTAGGCATATCAAGAACAGATCCGATCCCCTGGAGAGATTTTCCTATAGTCTTGGTGTTGTTCTCGATAACACCGCCTAGGTTGGCTGCAAAACTCGTTGTCAAAGAGCCTATTTCACCTAGGCTCATGCCGTAGACTTCCTTGGCGTAGCGGGAGGCCGACTCGGAGAAATCTGCGATAGGAGCCAAAATGCTGCTGCCTAGGGATTCAGATATATTTTTCCCTATCTCGCCGACGTTGAAAGCGCCAGCAAGGTCAGCAACGACTTCTGCGCTCATGCCGTAGACTTCCTTGGCGTAACGAGAGGCCGACTCAGAGATTCCCTCTATGGGAGTCAGCAGGCTGCTGCCTAGGGATTCAGATATATTTTTCCCTATCTCGCCGACGTTGAAAGCGCCAGCAAGGTCAGCAACGACTTCTGCGCTCATGCCGTAGACTTCCTTGGCATAGCGAGAGGCCG
>JACCDG010644785.1_pt1 | contig 19357 bp, 19 predicted proteins | sample 7442471 | NCBI WGS metagenome assembly JACCDG01 (sample SAMN15323444, study PRJNA562643) | freshwater metagenome | isolation source: river surface water | place: USA:Blue River Watershed | collected 2017-08-17 | reverse complement strand
GCCTTTGGCACCACCAGATATGACGGGCCGATGTATCTTCCTAATCAATTTCCGAGCATTAGCAATGCCCACCTCTGAAGGATTCCTAGTTCCCACAATCGCAACTGGCTGCTCTTCAAGAAATGAAATATCACCCGCGACCCATAGCAAGTAGGGATTGTGCGGATGGAGATCACTTAGGCGGCGAAATAAATCAGGTGAATCAGCTTCGAAGACTGGTCTGGCATTCCATCTGATGGCTCTCTCAATCACGGCAATTTCGTCTCTATGCGGCAAGCGCAGAGAAATGCGCTCGACCATGTCTCTAAGTTGCTCGTGCCGCGAACTTTCAATGAAGTCAGACCAAATTTGCAACGCTTTACCAGATCGAAAGTCCTCTAAGGCTTCAATACCGCGCCTATCAAATACCGCTCTAGCTAATGAATCCCCTGGTTCATGCAGAAGCGACCAAAGAATAATCTGCTCTTGTTCGATGGAAGTTTGCATTTTCTCTCCTCGGAGAAAATGCTGGCTCGAATAAAAGGGATGCTGTTGGCCTAGCTGAAAATTGTGGAAAACTAAGGCTTATCGCCGACTGCTAACTCTTCTGGAATTTCAATATCGCGCTTGCCAATCTCCTCTAGGTTCACGTCCTTGAATGTCATGACCTTAACCTGCTTGACAAAGCGATCCGTGCGGTAGATGTCCCAGACCCAAACATCCTGCATGTTAATCTCAAAATAGAAGTCAGTGGCGGTATCAATCCGCTTGAGCTCCACCTCATTACAGAGGTAAAACCGGCGCTCCGTTTCAACCACATAGCGGAACATCTTCACAACATCGCGGTATTCGCGATAGAGCGAAACCTCCGCATCGCGGTCGTAGTCTTCGAATTCGCCTTCGTCCATCAGGGTCAGTCTATGCCCTTGGCCAATGCGATGAGTAAAGCCATGAACAGCGCGGGTTTGAGCCAAAAGGAGAGATTTAGACTTAGAGAAAATCTGCCCTAGGCTAGTGGCTTGCGAGGAAGGTTAGAAGTTTGTCCGCTGAAAGTCCAAAAGTCGTAATTCGAGTTGGCGATAGTGAGTCGGAGCTGCCAGTTGTGCAAGCCACCGATGGTCACAGTGGAATAGACATTTCAGGACTGCTGGCGAAAACCGGATTGGCCACTTACGACCAAGGATTTGTTAACACCGCCTCCACCAAGAGCGCGATTACCTATATAGATGGAGAAAATGGCATCCTGCGCTATCGCGGGTACCCAATCGAGCAGCTCGCAGAAAAAAAGTCTTTCTTAGACGTGGCTTTCCTCCTTATTTACGGTCACCTGCCATCAGAGAGCGAACTAACTGAATTTGATGGAAAGATGCGACGCCACACACTTTTGCACGAGGACTTAAAGGACTTCTTTCGGGCATTTCCAACCTCAGCCCACCCGATGGCGATTATTTCCGCATCCATCTCCGCACTGTCGACTTTCTATCCAGATTCATTGGATCCGAAGGATCCAGAACAGGTTGAACTTTCAACTATTCGATTGCTAGCCAAAATGCCAGTGGTGGCAGCATATGCCCACAAAACGTCACTTGGTCAGGCGCTGATGTATCCAGACAACTCACTTGGAATGGTTGAAAACTTTTTGCGCATGACATTTGGAACATACGCGGAGGCTTACACCCAAAACCCACTGGTAACCAAGGCGCTTGACACTCTCCTGCTGCTTCATGCGGACCACGAGCAGAACTGTTCTACCTCAACGGTACGACTAGTCGGATCCTCGCAGGCAAACCTATTTGCATCTGTCTCTGCAGGCGTTAACGCCCTGTTCGGTCCGCTGCACGGCGGAGCCAATGAAGCGGTACTAGAGATGTTGAAGTTCATCAAAGACTCTGGCGAGGGTGTAAGTAAATACGTTGAGCGTGTCAAGAACAAAGAAGATGGCATTCGCCTAATGGGATTCGGTCACCGTGTCTATAAGTCATTTGACCCTAGAGCAAAGATTGTGAAGGCGACCGCTGACAAAGTGCTGGCCGAGCTTGGGGTGAAGGATCCACTGCTAGACATTGCGAAAGAGTTGGAAGCAGCTGCCCTAGCTGATGACTACTTTGCTGAGCGCAAGCTTTATCCAAATGTTGATTTCTACACCGGCGTGATCTACAAGGCCATGGGATTCCCAGCCAAGATGTTCACACCGCTGTTCGCCATTGGCCGATTACCCGGTTGGATTGCTCACTGGCGCGAATTGATGGAGGACTCAACAGCCCGGATTGGTCGCCCGCAGCAGGTTTACACCGGAGCTACCGAGCGCTCACTCTAAAGAAGTAGACAGAAGTATCGCCATAAGTCCTCTGGCTCTCTAATGCAAGTCCCACGAGCTCAGGCGCAAGCTCACGACTACTTCGCTCCACAACCACTAAAGCTTGATCCGCTAAGCAATTGCTTAGCATTTGAGACAATTCTGTGAGCTTCTGATTTTTCATTTCGTAGGGTGGATCGAGCAAAACTAAGTCAAATTTAGACTTTGTAGATTTCAGATAAGCCTCAGCGTCTTTGCAAACCAATTCAATTTCAGACATTGCATTCTGTTTCGCCATGGCACTTTTCACGACTTCAATGTTTTTCTGACAGACACTCGCTGCACGCTTTGATTTTTCAACTGCAACTAATGATGCTGAGCCACGTGAAATGGCTTCCAGCCCCAAGGCGGCGGTCCCAGCAAATAGATCCAACACTCGAGAGCCGGCTATCGCATCAATTGATTCCAGCGCAGAGAACAAACTCTCTTTAACCCGATCGGCGGTTGGTCGCGTGACATTTGCTGGTGCTGCCAAGCGCAGAGACCCAACCAGACCCGCAATTATCCTGCTCATAAGGTGAGCCTAGTCAAAACAGTAGGTTCCAGGCTCCAAGATTGTTGGGTGCTAGAAAAAGGCGAGAAGCTTACGATGCTTGGCGAAAAGACAGCCAAGGCATTTGCGCGCCAGCTAGACATCAAGACAACAGGTGAGCTGCTGCAGCACTATCCGCGTCGATATCTCAAGCGCGGTGAACTTACAAAGATCGCAGACTTACCCGTCGGCGAAATTGCAACGGTAGTTGGTGAAATTGTCGCCGTCTCAGCGCGCTACATAAAAGGCCGTGGCGGCCACATTCTGGAAGCATCTATTTCAGATGGGACATCAGTCTTGAGCCTTGCTTTTTTCGGACAAGCTTGGCGAAAAGACGAATTGACCAAAGGACGTAGGGGTTTCTTCAGTGGAAAAGTCGGCACGTTCTCCGGAAAGTTGCAGCTAGCTCATCCGGATTACGAGCTCTTCGATGAAATAGATGAAATAACCGAAGCCGAGGCAAAAGCCTGGGCTGAGCTGCCAATCCCGGTTTATCCAGCCACCTCGACCCTGCCAAGTTGGCGAATTGAAAAGGCAATCAGGCAAGTCCTAGGTCAGACCCAAATCGAAGAAGTAATTCCGAAGGAAATTCTAGAAAAACAACATTTGATTGGCCTTGCCTCTGCAATCCACAAGATTCATCAGCCGACAAAAGACGCTGACTATGAGGCGGCGATTGAGAGCTTGAAATTCCATGAAGCGCTTTTGTTACAACTAGGTCTGATTCAAAAGCGAAAGTCCCATGCCGAGCATTCAGCCGCAGTGCTGGATGATCTGAGTAAAGCTTTAGAGTTTGAGAAACACTTGGATTTTTCGTTTACTGACTCGCAGCTCAATGTAAATGATGAGATTCAGGCTGACCTGGCAAGTGGCAGGCCAATGCATCGGCTATTGCAGGGTGAAGTTGGCTCAGGAAAAACTGTTGTGGCACTTAGAGCAATCATGTTGGCATTTGCTAAAAATCAACAATCCGTTCTGCTAGCCCCCACTGAAGTTTTGGCAGAACAGCACTATCAATCAATCAGCAAGACCCTGGGTCCAGAGCTTTCACGGCAGCTAGGTCTAACACTGGTCACTGGCAGCCTCTCGGCAGCAGAAAAGAAGAAGAATCTGCTGGATCTTGCGAGCGGTAAGTGTCTGTTGGCCGTTGGCACACATGCTCTGTTTGCGCAAAAGATACAATTTGCCGACCTAGCCCTGGTAGTGATTGATGAGCAGCACAGATTCGGAGTGATGCAGCGTGAAGCCATCAAACAAAAAGGTCGAAAGAGTCCTCACGTCCTAACCATGACCGCAACCCCCATCCCCAGAACTATCGCCATCACTGCCTTCGGGGATCTAGAGGTTTCTACCCTGAAGGAGCTACCACAGGGCAGAAAGCCGATTGAAACATTCGTTGTTCCGCTTGAGAACTCAGCGCTGGTTTCAAGGGTTTGGCAGAGAGTGGCCGAAGAGGTAGCGAAAGGGCGGCAGGCATTTGTAGTTTGTCCTCGCATCGATGGGAAAGAATACGAGGAGAATTTTGAGGAAAGCGCGAAAGCGACGCCAGCGGCTGCAGCAACCGAGGTCTTTGAATCACTCAGGAAAAATCCTGCTCTCGCTGGACTGAGCATCGCACTTATGCATGGTCGGCTCTCATCGGATGAAAAGCAAACGATTATGACCAGCTTTGCGGCAGGAGAAATAAACATTCTGGTTTCGACTACCGTAATTGAGGTCGGCGTCAATGTCCCTAATGCCACAACCATGGTTGTGTTGGACGCGGACCGTTTTGGTATCTCTCAACTTCACCAGTTACGAGGACGTGTCGGCCGAGGAAACCACAGTGGCATTTGTCTGCTTGTTTCAGCCAGTGCGGAAGGCAGCCTAGCCAGCCAGCGCTTGAGTGCCCTTGCTCAGACCAATGATGGCTTCAAGCTCAGCGAGTTGGACCTTGAGCTGCGAGGCGAAGGCGATGTCTTAGGAGAGAATCAAGCAGGGGCGAGATCTCAACTGAGGCTGTTGAAAGTAACTCGTGACGGTGAATTGATCGAGAAAGCCAGGCTGCTAGCCAAAGAGATTCTGCAGGCTGAACTGCCAGCTCAACTGCAACATGGAATTGATCTCATGAGAATTGGAGCACTGAGCAGTTCCTAGAACAGCTCGTCACTGAGGATTTTGCTGAGCCAAGTTTTTCGGTGTATCTCACTGGGGCCATGTAATCGAAGAGCCTGAATGTGACTGGGCGAGCTATAGCCCTTGTTAGAGGCAAAGTCGTAATTCGGATATCTCTGATCAAGTTCAATCATTAGGGAATCCCTACTCACTTTGGCGATAATCGATGCAGCCGATACTGCAGCACAGTCGCGATCTGCTTTTATCTTGGTATGGACACCAGGTTGCTCGAGCCAGTTCAAATTTCCGTCCAGCAAAATCGCTGCATCCGAGATTGCGAGTTCTTCTAGGCATTTCAAGCCCGCAGTTTTCAAAGAGCTAATGATTCCGCGCTGATCAATTTCCTGGGCACTCACAAAGGCAACTGCACTCCTACCCCAACCTTGAGCGCGCTGGGCAATCTCTGGTCGCTTTGACTCACGGATCAATTTAGAATCTTGCAAACCCTCAGGTACCTGCATTAGCTGCTCGATCGTGAGAACAAAGGCCCCGACCGCAACCGGCCCAGCCAGTGATCCCCTCCCCACCTCATCGATTGCAATGACTGCTGAGTGATTGGCTAGGAGTTCTCTTTCAAACTCAAGGGTTGGGAACGACACTGAAAGTCTCGGGATAGTTGGACAACCATGTCCAGTTTTCAAAAGGCCAACTGATTACAAATGCATTCCCCACAACCACTGAAATTGGAACAAAACCACCCGTAGGGAGATCTTGGTGATATCTGGAATCAGTTGAGTTGGGTCGATTGTCACCCATCACCCAGTAGTGACCCTCGGGCACGGTTACTGCAAACTCCATCTCGGATGGAGCATTTGCTCCGATGTATGGTTCTGTCACCGGCTGCCCGTTCACGGTCAACTTTCCATCCGCATCGCAACAAACCACGGTGTCACCCGGTAAGCCAATTACCCTCTTCACCAAATGCTCGGCAGAGTCTGGCGCGGTAATTCCAAAAGTGCCCAGAATAAAATCGGAGACTTCCTGAATTGGCTCTTTGGGAGTTTCAGGAATCGCGCCTAGCCAACCGCCTGGGTCACGAAATACAACAACATCACCTCGGTGAATCGGCATGACTTCAGGCGCCATAACGTTCACGATTATTCGATCATTAATCTGAAGAGTTTCAAGCATTGAACCAGAGGGTATGTAGAAACTGCGAATCAAAAAAGCTTTGATGAGTACCGACAGCACCAAGGCTGTGCCGACAATTACAACGAAATCGATTACAAAAGAAGCAAACCAGTTTTTTCGTAACTTGTTTACCCGGCGACGCATGGACGCAAGTAAAGATTGATTACGGGGTCGCTCCCCGGGAACTGACATGATGCCAGTCTAAATTAGGCGTCTGTGTTATCGCGCTTTTCGCGAATTTTCGCTGCTTTTCCTGAAAGGTCTCTTAGGAAGTAAAGCTTGGCTCGCTTGACGTCACCCTTAGAAACAACCTCAATCTTGTCAATTGATGGGCTGTGAACTGGGAAGGTTCTTTCGACACCGACCTGGAAGGAAATCTTGCGAACAGTGAAAGTTTCACGAACACCGGCACCTGACTTACGAATTACCAGGCCCTGAAAAACCTGGACACGGCTGCGGTTACCTTCAACGATGTTTACGTGAACCTTTACGGTGTCACCTGTGCGGAACTCAGGAACGTCAGACTTTAGGGTCTTGGCGTCGAGTGAATCAAGAATGTGCATTTCCAGCTCTTTCCTTTAGCACGCAGGACTAAACGGTCTAGTTGAATTCTGTGCTCTTTGCTCCCCTGCGGCAGAGACCCTGGGCACAGCGCTAAATTCTGCCACAGCTGGTGGTCAGAAGCAACCTAGAGCAGATCTGGGCGGTTTTCTCGGGTTCTTTTCAAAGATTGCTCTTTGCGCCAGGCTGCAATTTCAGCGTGGTGCCCCGATAGTAGAACCTCTGGCACTTCCAGGCCTCGCCAAGACTGAGGTTTGGTATAGCTGGGGTATTCCAAGAGTCCCTCATTGTGAGACTCGTCTGAAAGAGAATCACTGTTTCCAAGGACGCCAGGAATCAATCTACAAATTGCCTCAATCATGGCAACTGCAGCTACTTCCCCACCATTTAGAACATAGTCGCCAATGGAAAGCTCTAACACTTCCGCCTTGGTCTTGGCATACTCGACCACTCGTTGGTCAATTCCTTCATAGCGACCGCAGGCAAAGATTAAATGTGGCTTGCTAGACAGCTCCACCGCGACTTTCTGGGTGAATGGCTTGCCAGCGGGAGTAGTAAAGATGATGGTGGGTTGGCCAATCAGGAGTTCATCAAATGCCTCGCCCCAGGGTTCTGGTTTCATCACCATTCCCGCTCCCCCTCCGTATGGGGTGTCGTCCACTGTCTTGTGGCGATCATGGGTGTAGCTGCGCAAATCATGCGCTTTGAAGTCAATTAGGCCGCTCTCCCGTGCTTTTCCAAGCAGCGAAATATCTAGAACTTCAAAGAACTCTGGAAAAATAGAAATTGCATCAATCTTCATCTTTTTCCTCGCTTAGCTCCTCGAATAGTCCGCCAGGCGGGGTAATTTCAATTGTCGAGCTATCAACGTCAACTTTTGGTACAAATGCTCTGACAAATGGAAGTAGCACTTCCTTGTCATCAGTCTGAATTGCCAAGAGATCCTGGGCAGGTAGGTGATCAACTCTAACTACTTCACCAATCTGTTGACCATCACGAATTACTTTCAATCCGACCAGCTGATGGTCATACCAAGCGTCCGGTTCAACGGGTAGCTGGCTGGTTTGCTGCTCCACCAGCAGGATGGCCTTGATAAGACTTTCAGCGACAGTTCGGTCTTCAATTCCCTCAAAGAAAACAACAGGAAGATTGTTGTACCAGCGAAGTTCGCGAACTGTCAGGCTCTTGCCAAACCACTGAGATGTTTCAGGGACCTGCAATTGAACGACGCTGCCGGGGGCAAATCGTTCATTGGGCGAATCTGTATACAACTCAAGCTTGATAGCGCCTTTGAGGCCGTGCGCTTTGAGCAGGCGGCCTACCCGAAGCGACGTGATGTTAGTAATCGGTATCCACCACGTCTACACGAATTCGCTTGCCGTCCGCCAAAGCATTAACAATTGTTCGCAGTGCAGTGGCAGTTTTGCCGCCCTTACCAATGACTCTTCCGAGATCATCTGGATGTACTCGGATTTCTAGCAGGTCACTTTTACCAATTGAACGCAGCTCAACCGCGACATCTTCAGGGTTATCGACAATCGCGCGCACCAGGTGCTGCAAAGTTGCTGCCAACATTGCTTATTCGCTCTTTGGCTCTTCGCTGGTTTCCTCAGCTGCAGCTTCGGCAACTGGTTCAGCTGCAGCTTCCGCTGGCTCAACTGGCGCTTCGGCTGCCGGCTCAACAGCTACCTCTTCAGCTGTAACTGACTCAGTTACCTCTGCGGCTGGCTCTGACTTGGTCTCCTCGACCTTTGCCTTCTTCTCTTCCTTCGGAAGCAGAACTGACTTCTTAGCGGTATCAGCGGAAAAAGCTTGCTTAGCAACCTGAGGCTTGACGCTGTTCTTCTTCTCGCCCTTTTCATTAGCAAGGTCGCCAGTTAGGCGAAGGATTGCCACTACTGGTTCGGTTGGTTGCGCACCAACGGACAGCCAATACTGAGCACGAGTTGAATCAACTTCAATTATTGATGGGTCAGTAGTTGGTACATAGCGACCAATTTCCTCAATTACTCGACCATCTCTGTGAGTCTTTGAATCAGCTACCACAATTCGGTAGTGAGGGGTGCGCGTTTTTCCAATGCGCTTTAGGCGGATCTTTGCAGCCACTTTTCTCCTGTTTGAGTTAGGGGGCGAGTTTCCACCGTGAGCGTGGGGGCACACTCGGCAGGTTTCTCAGGTTGTTTGCTGTCTAGATAGAGGGTCGAGACAACCGTGAAATTCTGCCAGAAAAACGACTTTGGCGCTAGTTACCTAAGCCAAAGCTGCTGCCAGATTGCTTGGGCTGGTAGCTCAAGCCTTGATTCTCAGCTGCTCGCTTGGCCGGATTACCACTTTTTGAGCCTCCCTTTTTTGTTGGTTTGGCTACTTTCTTGGTGGCGACCGGAAACGGAGAACCTGGTATTGGCCCACCCTTGGCCATTGACTTCATAGTTTTTGCTGCCTGCTCAAAGCGCTGCATGAGCTGGTTAACCTCGGTCACGCTGGTTCCCGAGCCCTTAGCGATTCTGATTCTTCGAGAACCGTTCAGAACCCTGGGCTGATTACGCTCCAATGGAGTCATTGACTGGATGATGGCCTGGGTTCTATCAATAAGTTTCTCGTCAAACTGGTCTAGGTCGTTTTTTAGCTTTCCCATTCCAGGCAGCATGCCCATAATTCCCTTTAAGCTGCCCATTTTCTTTACCTGCTGGAGCTGTTCAAGAAAGTCTTGCAGCGTGAACTGTTCACTGGCTATTTTCTCTGCAATCTTTTTGCTCTCGGCTTGATCAAAAGTCTTCTGAGCTTGTTCAATGAGCGTAAGGACATCGCCCATGTCCAAGATCCGACTTGCCATGCGATCGGGATGAAATGTCTCAATGGCATCGAGCGCTTCGCCAGTTGAGCTAAACAGGATTGGCTTGCCAGTAATTGTGGCGACGGAAAGTGCAGCTCCACCCCTAGCGTCACCGTCTAACTTGGTGAGAGAAACGGCGCTTATCCCCACACCATCTTCAAATGCTTTAGCAACATTTACTGCGTCTTGACCCAGCATCGAGTCAATAACAAAAATTAGCTCATCAGGTCTCACAGCATTTCTAATGTCGATTGCCTGTTGCATCATTTCCTGATCAACACCGAGTCTGCCCGCGGTATCGATGATCAAAACCGAGTGTTGATCCTTTTTTGCCTTCTCGATTGCCTGTTTTGCAACCGTAACCGGATTTCCTACTCCATTACCCGGCTCTGGCGCAAAGACAGGAACAGCAATCCTTTCTCCCAAAACTTTGAGTTGATCAACAGCGTTAGGTCGCTGTAAATCACAAGCTACCAAAAGGGGAGTTTGGTTTTCTTTTTTTAGTAAGAGGGCAAGTTTTGCAGCAAAGGTAGTTTTTCCGGAACCTTGCAGTCCAGCCAACATGATCACGGTGGGAGGAGTCTTGGCAAACTGGAGCTTTCTGGTTTCTCCACCCAGGATCTTTATTAGTTCAGCGTTTACAATCTGGACAACCTGCTGGGCAGGATTGAGAGCTTTGGAAACTTCATCGCCCAGGGCTCGCTCGCGAATGTTGCCAATAAAGGTCTTTACAACATCTAGTGCTACATCGGCCTCTAGCAGCGATTTACGAATGTCGCGAAGAGTTTCATCGATGTCGGCGGCAGAAAGTCGTCCTTTTCCACGCAGTGAGCGAAAGGTTTCAGAAAATCGAGATGAGAGGGAATCGAACATGTCCCTTCCTATCTGGACAAGCCCAGAAGCAAAATCTTTAGGTGAGAAGAAGGCAAAGTCATCTGGTCCTTCTCCGACTCCGACGAGCTTAATGGGTATGCCCAGTTCTTGTTGCACGGCGAAGGCAATACCGCCCTTGGCGGTTCCGTCTAACTTTGTCAGAACGACACCGGTAACTTCAGCTGCCTGGGTGAAGGCCTTGGCTTGGGCAAGCGCGTTTTGACCCATGGTCGCGTCCAGCACCAACAGCACCTCAGAGATGGGAATCTGTTTCTGTATGGCCCGAGTAATCTTGCCAAGCTCGTCCATCAGATCTTGCTTGTTTTGCAGGCGACCCGCTGTGTCAATGATGGCTATGTCGGCTTGCTGACTGATGGCCCTTTCAACTGTTTGATACGCAACCGCTGCTGGGTCCTGACCTTGGGTCTGCGGTCGAACTAATTCCGCTCCAGCTCTTTCGGCCCAGGTTGCCAGCTGGTCTACCGCCGCAGCACGGAAGGTGTCGGCTGCGCCAATCACTACTTTCCAAGAGCCATCTGCTAACCATTTTGCCAATTTGCCGATGGTGGTTGTTTTTCCAGCCCCATTCACTCCGACCACTAAGAAGACATAGGGAAAGTTGCCGGACTGCAAATTCAGAGCTGCATCCTCGCGGCTTAGCTTGCTTGCCAACAGGTCACGAAGTAGTACTCGCATTTCGTCTTCGCCTAGTTCACCAAGCGACTTTAGTTGCTGCGCAAGCTCATGGGTGATTTCTTCAGCCGTTGCTAAGCCAAAGTCTGCCCGCAAAAGAGTTTCTTCAAGATCAGCTAGGTCAAACTTTCGTGGAAACAAAGACCTAATTGCAGAAGTTATGCTTCGGGTTGGAAGATCTACTTGCTCTGACTGACTTGTTTGTTTATTTCTTCTCAGAAACGAAAACACTAGCTAGCCTTATCGAGCTTTTGCCCTACAACCTGGGTAATTCCGTCTTGGCGCATGCTTACGCCATAGAGGGCATCAGCGATTTCCATGGTTCGCTTTTGGTGAGTAACAATTATCAGCTGCGAACTCTCGCGGAGTGTCTCGATAACTGATAGAAGACGGCCGAGGTTTGCATCATCGAGCGCTGCCTCAACCTCATCTAAAACATAGAAGGGGCTGGGTCTTGCCTTAAAGATGGCAACCAGAAGTGCGACTGCCGCCAAAGATCTTTCGCCACCTGACAGCAATGACATTCTCTCGATTTTCTTACCAGCTGGCTTTACCGAGACTTCGACTCCAGTTTCTCCGGACGGGTCGTCTATTAAAGACAACGAGCCCGATCCACCAGGGAACAAGATGGGGAAGACTTCTTGAAACGCCCGCTTGGTGTCAGCGAATGCCTCTTGGAAAGTAACTTCCATCTTTTCATCAAGGTCGGCAATGATGCCTCGCAAGTCGCTGCGAGCTGAAGTTAGATCCTCAAGTTGTTCGCTGAGGTACTTGTGGCGCTCCTCCAGAGCAGAAAATTCCTCGAGAGCCAGCGGGTTGAACGCCCCGAGTTGGTTGAGTTTGCGCTCAGCCTGACGCAAAGCAGTCTCCAGCTCAGATTGAGACTCCGTAATTTCTTGATACTCATTCAATAGATCTGCCGCATTGAAGCTGAGTTCTTCTTGACTGCGCTCTCCTAGGCTCTGCAATTGCAGGCGAAGCTCATAAGAGCGCATTTCTACTTCTTGCACGCCTTGGGTCATTGAACTGAGCTGGGTTTCCAACTGCTGGGCTTGCTGCCTAAGCTGTTGCAACCTCTGCATCTTTTGGCTTCGCTCGGCATCCAGTTCCCTAACCCGAGTTCGCGAGCTTAGGATCATCTGCTCAATCTTTGCCAACAGTTTTGGCGAGAGTGCAAGAATGCTTTCAGCATTGAGCACCTCTTGTTTGCGCTGATTCAAAAGTTCAGCCCTTGCGCTGTCGGCGGCAATAGCTTCTGCTAAACGTTGTTCGATGAGAGCCTGCTCCCGACCAACACCGCTCTTTCTCTCCTGCAATGCGCTCAGGCGAACTCGAACATCGAGCTCCTTTGTGCGGGCAGAATCCAGGGCAACCAGCGCACTCTCCCTTTGGCTCAGGTCTAGGTCACCGATTTCTGAAAAAGATGCCAGTTGCGACTCCAGAGATGACTTCCTGCTTGTAAGTTCCTGGTTTGCAGCCTCAATCTCGGAGAGTTCAGCTTGAAGGCGTTCAATTTCAAGTCCAGTTGAATCAAGTTGTGCGATTACGCGACCCAGGCTCTCGGCTTTCTTGGCAAGTTCAGAATCGTGTTTTTGCAAATCGCCCAGCGACTGTTCACTAAGTTTGCTTGCCGAGCTGAGCTGGAGCTTGGCATCCTCTAATTTTGAGGAAAGTTGATCGATAACTCGGGCATAGTCCTGCAGCTCACTGGAGGCGCGGTCTCGCTCGGCTGCTAGCTCTAACTTAGAGGGCTGTTTATTGCTGCCACCCCTAATCAAAGAGCGAGACAGGTAGTCTCCGTCTTTGGTGATAACTGGACGATCGCCAAGTCGAATTGATTCGGCCTGCTCGAGAGAGTCTGCAATTAGAAAACCGTCCAAAATTTCTAGGACACCCTCCGGGGCTTCCACCAGCTCCGAGGCTCTGGGCAACTCGCCAGCTGAAACCCGGCGTCTTGATTTTCCGCCATCAAAAATTACAAATTCCGCACGCCCTAGGTTTTCGCGCTTGAGGTAACGCAAAGCTGCCAGGGCCTGCTCCTTACTCTCGACCAATACCGAGTCTGCAATTGTTCCCAGTGCAACAGCTATTGCAGTTTCATAACCCGAATCAATGGTGATGGCATCCGCGAGTAAGTCACCGACACCACTGAGATTTGCCTTGCGAATATTCTTCGCACCATCTTCCTGCTCCAGCAGCAGCCCCAAAGCAGCGTGACGAGCAGCCAGTGAGTCGCGCTCTCTTTCCGCTCGGTGCAGTTCCTCGCGAGCGGCGTCAAGTCGTTTCCGTGCTTCTCGCTCACCGGCTTGAGCATTTTCATACGCCCTGCGAAGGGCGTCGTCTGAAACTGCCTTACCGGTTGGGTCAAGAATTTGTTTTTCTTGTTCGAGCGCTGAAAGTTTCAGTCTCGCTTCACTTAGGCCTGCTCGAAGCGTGTTTTCGCTAGCTAAATTTTCCTGCTGACGAGATTGGATGTTTTCCAGCTGCGCTGAAAGCTGGCTCTTTTCTGTTCGCTTGTTCTCAGCTTTTTCTCTAGCTCGATCTAACTCAGCCTCTTGTCGGGCAAGTTCAAGGGCTAGTCGCTCGCGCTCTTGCTCGGCTGAGGCAAGTTCACTGGCAACCTGCTGAAGTTGCACTTCAATTTGAGAAAGTTCCTGGCCGAGACCACTTTGCTGCTGCCTAAGCTCTTCAACTTCACTTTTTCCACTGTTAGCTGAATCGCCAACCAGGAGAGTCTTTTTCTGACTTGCTAGATTTGAAAGATTTCTTATGCGGGTTTCAAGAGCTTCTATTGCATACAAATTGCTACGGGCGGAATCCAATTCGCCAGAATCAAAAGACATTTCAATTTCTCGAATACCAGTTCTGGCGCTCTCTAGTTGCTGTTGCGCATAAGAGGTTTGAGCTTTGCGCTCACCTTCATCCTTGCTGACTGAATCAAGTTGTTCCCGCAGTGTTCGAAGTTGAGTGGCTATTAATTTACCCTTAAGCTCACGTGCACTTGCGGCAATTTCTTTTGCTTGCTTAGCGACTTCTGCCTGACGGCCTAGCGGCTTTAGGTTTCTTCGAACTTCAGAAACTAAGTCTTGCAGTCTCGTTAGATTGACCTGCATTGCGTCCAGTTTGCGCTCAGTCTTTTCTTTTCTGCGTCGATACTTCAAAATTCCAGCGGCTTCTTCGATGAATGCCCTGCGCTCGGATGGGGTTGCTCGCAGGACAGTGTCCAACTGGCCCTGCCCGACGATGACATGCATTTCGCGCCCAAGACCTGTGTCGCTGAGTAATTCCTGAATGTCTAGCAGTCGGCAGACTTCACCATTTATTGCGTACTCGCTTGCTCCATTTCGAAACAGAACACGTGAAATCTTTACTTCGGAGTACTCAATCGGAAGATGGCCATCAGTATTGTCAATGACAAGCTCGACTTCGGCCCTGCCCAGTGGGGCCTTGTTGGCGCTACCGGCAAAGATGACGTCTTCCATCTTTCCGCCGCGAAGCGTTTTTGGACCCTGCTCACCCATGACCCAGGCAAGACCATCCACAACGTTAGATTTACCGGATCCATTAGGTCCAACTACACAGGTGATTCCGGGTTCGAGCTGGAGTGTGGTGGGCTGAGCGAAGGATTTGAAGCCCTTTAGGGTGATGCTTTTTAGATACAACGCCCGCTCACCCCGCTTTCTCGTCTCCAAAGCCTACCCAAGGCTACCTCTCCTCCTTGCGCAATCCATGTTGCCAATCTGGCTTCGCCTAAACCACACTCTCAAGGGTAGATTGAATGTTTAATGGCTTTTTTTATTGGACTTGGACTGGCGTTAATTGCCGGAGTCTTCGGCACTATCTTTCATCAGTCAGAATCTGGACCGGTACCACTGGGACTGATCCTGTCGCTGACAGGAGTTGCTCTGTTAGCAATCGAGGCTAAAGGAAGCTGGCCCAAGCGAATTGGTTTCCTAGTTGGTCTTCTGCCTCTGATTTTCGTAGCAGCACAAGACCTAACTGGCGACAAATTGATTCCGGCAAATGAACTTGGCACTATTTGGTCCTATGGTTCGGCTGGTATTGCAATTCTTATTTTGATGTGGCCAAAAATAAAGCGCTAAGACTTTAGCTTTTGGCAGCGTGGGCAGAAATGGCTGCCCCGGTTAGCCCAGGCGTCGCGCCTAATCGGGGTTCCACAGCGTGGGCACGGTTCATCTGTCTGACCATACGCATTGAGCGAAACTGCAAAGTAGCCACTTTCGCCATTGACATTTTTATATTGCTCATCAAAAGAAGTCCCACCCTGCTCAACGGCTTTGCGAAGCACCTCTTGGGTGATTTCAATCAGTTCAAATGCCTTTTTCCGAGTCAGGGTCTCGGCGGGAGTGTTGTAGTGAAGCTTTGCCAGCCAAAGTGCTTCATCGGCATAAATATTGCCAATGCCGCTGAGCAGATTCTGATCTAGCAAAACATTCTTGATACCAGTTTTTCGCGATAGAAGCTTTTGCACTACTAACTGGGAGTCAAAGTAAGGGTCTAGTAAGTCTCGAGCAATATGGCTGGCCGAGCTAGGAATGAGGGCATCAACTGCTTTCTCCGGACTGTGCCCGGCCGGGAAGCCGTCGCTTGTGGGAACCAAGTCATCAAAGTACAAACCGCCAAAAAGACGTTGATCGATAAATCTAATTTGTCTTGCAGTTTTACCTTTTCTGACCTCAAACACGATTCTGGTGCACTTGTCCTCGGCGTCACTTGATTTACGGACCAAGATCTGACCGCTCATCCCCAAGTGCCCTACCAGTGCACGTTCCTTGGAGATGGGGAACCAAAAGAACTTGCCACGGCGTACGACTTGATTGAGCTTGGAATCAATTGCCTCTTTGACAAATGATTTGGGGCCACCAGCATTTCGCTTCAACGCCCTTGCATCCAGGATATCTACTTCTGTAATTGTGTAACCGAGGATGGAAGAAGCTAAGCCTGCTCGAACCGTTTCGACTTCGGGTAATTCGGGCATTAGCGATCCGCAATTGTTCTTAGCGCTGCCAACGCAGCACTGGTTTCAGCGGAGCGAATCGTGGTTCCCTCTCCCTCGCCGAGAATCCGGCCAGCTAGTTTGCACTTTGAGTAGTAAATGCGATTGTGCTCTGGCCCTTCGAAGCTAGTTTCATACTCAAGCTTAGATTTCTCGTTTTTCAGTCGCTCAATCAAAGTGGTTTTGGGGTCAGCTAGCTCCCTCAATGCAATTGGGTCATCGAGTAGCGGGATAACTGAGCGCTCAATTAGCTTGGCCGCGCCTTCTATGCCGGCAGTCAGATAGGCAGCACCAATTAGTGCCTCCATGGCATCAGCCAATATATTGAGACGTTGTCTACCGCCAGTCGCAATCTCCCCCTTTCCAAGAAGAAGATGGCTCCCGAGGTCTAGGTGATTAGCAGCCGCTGCTAAGGCGTTAGCAGAAACAATTGAGTTCTTGAGTCGAGTTAGGTCACCCTCGGATAGATTCTCGTGCTGTCGAAAAACATAACTAGCGACTACGTATCCCAAGACAGAGTCACCGAGAAATTCCAAACGTTCGTTACTCTCGGTTTGGTTTTCGTAAGCGTAAGAAGAGTGGGTTAACGCGAGCTCAACCAGCTCGGGCTTTATTTCTACTCCGAGCCGCTCTAGCAGCTCGTTTGAAACCATGGTGGTTAGACGTCCGCTACCTTGCGGCCTTTGTATTCCATGTAAAGCTCAGTTCCAACAGAGTCGGTCACAACTTTTGCACGGTGTGGAAGGGAATACACGGTTCGGCCACCCTCAACGCTCTTTACCAAAGCAACCGGTTCTGCCTTCCACTGGGAACGGCGAGCGTGAATGTTTGCACGTGATTTACGTCGCTTAGGTACTGGCATGAAAAATCCTTAGTTGTTTTGTTGGGTTTTGGCGCTTGGCCTTGAACCGAGAAGCAAGAATAGGGCAATTCTGAGCAAAATGCCAGTGGTTAGCTGGACTGAGGGGGCAAGGCTGCCACCACTGGGTGATCTCCAGCAATGGCACCAACCTTGGCTGCTCCGCCAGGTGAGCCAATTTCCTTGAAAAAGTCGACGTTCACTGAGTAATACTCAGCCCACTGCTCGGGCACGTCATCTTCATAGTAGATGGCTTCGACGGGGCAAACTGGCTCGCACGCCCCACAGTCCACGCACTCGTCCGGGTGGATATAGAGCATTCGATCGCCCTCATAAATGCAATCAACTGGGCACTCATCGATGCAGGCTTTGTCCTTAACATCGACACAAGGAAGGGCAATTATGTATGTCACTTCTCTAACCAACCTTTGTCAAAAACATTTTGATAATTCTAAGGGACTAGGAGTTAGTTCTTGCTCTAGCCTCGCGGCGCTGGCGCTGCTCCTGAGGGTCAGGGACTGGAACAGCAGAAATTAATTTCTTGGTGTACTCCTGCTGAGGATTATTCAAAATTTGGTCTCGATCCCCAACCTCGACTAGTTCACCATGCTGCATTACGGCAATTCGATGTGCCAAGGTATCCACTACCGCTAGGTCATGGCTTATAAACAAACAGGCGAACTTTAGTTTGTCTTGAAGTTCTAGCAGTAGTTCCAGGAATCTTGCCTGCACAGAGACATCGAGCGCGCTCGTGGGTTCATCGGCAATCAGTAGGTCAGGGTTAAGGGAGATGGCTCTTGCAATTCCTACTCTCTGACGCTGTCCACCCGAAAGTTCGTGAGGATAGCGGTTCCGGTAACTTCTTGGCAGCTCAACTGAATCAAGCAAGTCCTCCACAATTTGGTTCAGAGCACTTCCTTCGGCTTTTTTAGCAAGCAGTAATGGCTCTCCGATGCTTTCCCCAATTGGTAGCCGCGGGTTTAGCGAACTACCAGGGTCTTGAAAAACAACACCGGTGCGTTGTCTAAGCCCTCGCAATTGTTTTTGGCTGGCTCCCGCAATTTCTTCACCAATTAACTTGATGCTTCCCTCTGAAACAGGAAGAAGTCCGATTGCTGCGCGGCCGACGGTTGTCTTTCCTGAACCAGACTCGCCTACCAGACCCAGAATCTCTCCGGGATAAATTTCAAAGCTCACATTTTTGGCTGCCGTGAAAGCTGGTACTTTGCCACGCTTGGGATAAACGATTGATACGTCCTTGAGGGCCAATACTGGCGAAGTTCCTGGCTCAACCTCAAAGTAACGTCTGGCGCTTCGGCCTAACTTGGGAACCGATGCGAGAAGAGTCTGCGTGTATGGATGCTGTGGCCGATTGAAAATTTGATCGGCAGTTCCCTGCTCCACCATTTGGCCGTCTTTCATAACCAAAATTCGGTCCGCCAAGTCGGCAACTACTCCCATATCGTGGGTAATGAGAATCACTCCCGAGTGAAGCTTCTTATTTAGGTTTCTAAGCAAATCTAATATTTCTGCTTGAACAGTTACGTCTAACGCCGTGGTTGGCTCATCCGCAATCAGGAGCTTTGGATCACAACTCAGGCTCTGCGCAATCATCGCGCGCTGTCGTTGACCTCCGGAGAGCTGGTGTGGGTATGAATTGAAGGCCTTCTCGGGATCAGGTAATTCAACCATCGTCAAAAGTTCGATGGCCCTTTCCTTAGCTTCCTGCTTGGTCAATTTCGGATAGTGAACTTTGAGCGCTTCCGAGATTTGAAAACCGATTGTGTAGACCGGATTTAGCGCAGTCATTGGCTCCTGGAAGATATAGGCAACTTCCTTGCCGCGAAATTTGCGAAGCGTTGAACTCTTCACATTGATCATATCTACATCTTTAATTAGAACCTGTCCGCTTCGTCTTGCATTTGATGCAAGTAGATCCATTAGACCAAGGGCAGTTGTTGATTTACCAGAACCTGACTCACCAACGATGGCAAGGACTTTGCCTGGGTGGAGCTCGAAGTTCATCTTGATGGCTGCTGGATACCAGAGGCCATCGACCCAGAAATCGACCGAGAAATCTTTAACCTTTAGGATTGGCTCACTCATGGCTTACTCTCCATTCAGCGCTCTGGTTAACAACGGTGGAAATCTGATTATTTTCCGTGCCCAAGGCTCGCGAGTTTACAGTAGTTTGGGATATCTCTTCTGTCTTGGGATGCTGATTACTACAGTCCTTGAATCCAAATACAGCAGCGCTGAAAATTTCGCCTTTTGCGCTCTTATCCTCTTGATTGCTACCTCGGTCTACCTTGGAATTCAAAGACCTGCTCTGGTCTTCACCGACCTTGGACTGGCAGTTAGAAACCCCT
>JACCDG011713016.1_pt1 | contig 19358 bp, 14 predicted proteins | sample 7442471 | NCBI WGS metagenome assembly JACCDG01 (sample SAMN15323444, study PRJNA562643) | freshwater metagenome | isolation source: river surface water | place: USA:Blue River Watershed | collected 2017-08-17 | reverse complement strand
CGTAACTGGGAACCTGAATTACCTAATTTTGCTTTCATAACTTCTTTATAAATATTTTCATTATGGCGCTCTTCCGGCACATCTTCTATAGTCATAGCTAAAAAATTATGATTAAGATTGCCAATCAAAACTAAAGATAAAAATAAGAATATTATGTTATTCATAAGATGCTTCCTCGTTACCTATTTTTCAATAAATTGTGGACTTACAGAACTATTAGAATGATTTTTAGAGTTTTTAATAAAACCTACTTTTTTAAACAAACGCTTTGAACATATAAACGCAACAATCCCCCCTAGCAAAACTACTACCCCTTGCAAGACACCTTTAATATTTTTTCCTTTAGGTTTTACATCAGAAGAACTTCTAGGCTCCCCGTGCTCCTCCTGAGAATTATTTTCTGTAAGCAATTTATCCAGATCATTAACCCCTCTTTCTGCTTCTAAAAAGCTACTTGTGACTCCTTCTGGAATTTGTCCATTTTGACCTTCACGCATAAAACCCTCTTCAAAAAACGTCTGCGAAAAATTGACTCTCTTACTCCTATCAAGATCAAGGTCAACCCTTTCCGCCAGACTGTCTACCCTCTGGATTTCTTCAGCAGCGCTTCTTATTTCTTCAGCAAGTATTTTGTTTTCCTCGGCAATTCTTCTGTTTTCTTCGGTAACTCTTTTGTTTTCTTCGACAATTCTCTGTCTTTCTTCGGGAGATAATTTATTTTGTTCATCAAGTAAAGCGTTTTCCTCATCTATCTTTTTGTTTTTTTCTTTGAGCTCTTCTATTTTTTTTGCCTGAGCTGCTAATTTGGCTTCACACTCAAGCTTAAATTTTCTAATCTTCTCAGCCTTTGGCGCTGTGTCAATCTTTAGTCCACTCAACTTTTCGACCAGCCTTACAGCTTCATCAGAAGTAAATCCAACACCAAGAAGCACGCTTTTTGCACGATCTACGTTCTTTTCAGCTAAGCAACTTGCGGCGGCCTTAACTAAACCAACTTTAGAATTTTCCAATTCAAGCTTTTGCTCCTCCATCGCTTTAAGAATTTGCGCTTTGTATTCCTCTAAGCCTTTTTCGACCTCTTTTTTCTTCTTTTCTTGAGCGCTTGACTCAGATACAACCTTACTATCAATCATTGCACCTAAAGAAATACAAATCGATAAAAGTGATAAGGAGACAAACATCTTACGAAAAAAAATCACAACAACCCCACAAAACTACGCTGCCAAAGATCTAAATAACTATACCCTAAAAATCTTCTTTGAAAAACTTTTATAAACAAGCCTATAAAAATTCCTATTTTATAATCTAATCGCTCTCAGAAGTAGCCGTTTGCACGTAAAAAGTCTCCTAAGTCAGACAAAGCCTTCTGAGTACTGATCTGTTGAGCAATATCTGCCAACGGGGAAAGCCAATCACCCCATGAGGAGCTGCTAGCTTTGTTCTGTGATTGCTGTGCTACTTGTTTAGCTAATTCTTCTTTTTCCTTTGCAAGCATTTCTAATCTCTCTTCTTCCCTTTTGCCTATTTCATTAGCTCTTGCTACAGCATCCTTGACAGCTTTTTCTGTTTTAAGCCGCTCGAATTCTATTTTTTCAAGGGTTTTTTGTCGCTCTTCTTCTACAAGCTCCTTTTCTGCCGCTCTTTCTTTTTCTAAAATAGCTATTAGCAGCTCCAATTTATGTGCCCTTTCTTCTTGAACCCTAGCATTCTCCTCCTGCAACCTAGCTTTTTCTGCTTGAACCCGAGCTGCTTCTTCAGCTGCTCTGGCGCCCTCGGCTATTAGCCTAGCTCTTTCCTCAGCTTCTAGTACTAATTTTGCGCTATTTTCCGCTTTTGCCTCAGCTTCAAAAGCTTGACGATCCTTTTCTTTAGCAATGAGTATTAGTTTTTCCTCAAACTCTCTTTGTAACTGCTCAATAATCTCTTGCGAGTCTTGGCTTGTGTTAGACTTGTTGTCCAAACCATCATCCTCAATATCAAGCTGCCCAATCTTTTTGCCTTTTTGAACCTCATCACTAAAATTTATTCCATCTTCCCAAACAACAGATGGCGCAGGGTCAGACAACTCAAGATTTTCAAATTTTAAAATTTCCTCATCTCGCTTGGTATTTACCCCAACAACTGGATCAATTACTAATCTACCGTTAATAATTTTTGAGTTAGCTGGCAAAGCGGGCTTAGATCGAGGCGTTTTATCTGAAGGCTTCTGAGCATTTTTAGAATTCGTTGTGAATGAAGGACAGATTGTTATTAGAAGTAATGTTGAAAACAGAAACAGATTAATTTTGTTATTCATAAGACGCCTCCCGCAAATTTTGAAGAAATTATTTTTGGCGACATTAATTTTTTAGAAATAATTAGTTTGGAAGATTTTGGGTCACCCCCTAGAAGAAGTTATTTGATAAAATTCCATGCTTTAATTATTCAAACTTCAATAGAATTGTCAATTCAAGCTAGTGATCGCTAGAAAAACAACAAATAAATCCTGGATAGATTTTTTGCTCAAGGCATGTTAACATGAAGTCACGATAATAAAATAATTCTTCAAGGCCTACTTCGGGAGTAAAGTATGTTGTCACTCAGTGGATATCTGTCCGTTGTTTCTAGTTTTTTTCTTGTTTTATCAATAAATTTTTTTGCGTTCAATCATATGCTTGAAAAGAGCTTACAAAAACAAGCTCATAGCAATGTTAAAAATGCAAAAACATCAATGAATTATTAGTTCTTGCAAAGGAAAATCTGTCTACGCAATCTGGCAACAGAAGCCTCCCTCAAGCTTTCTGCTGCTCTCCGTACAAAAATTTTTCCTGAGCTTGAAAAATAAATTAAACAGGCTCAGCAATAAATCCGTTTTTTGAAAAAGGTTTGTGCTCTTTTTGTGAAAATAATTTTAAAGTAAAAGGATTTTTACAATAAACTTTGCTGTTTATTTTGTAGCAAGCTTCTACAAAATTATAGCTCAGTGAGAATAGAGCTAGTATTAAAATAAATGATAAAAAAGATGATACTTTATTTGAGATAAAAAGCATGATGCAAATCCCTCTTGAAAACAACAAATAGTGTTGTTTTGATCTAATCATTGGTTTTGATTGTAGCAAACATTTTTTATTTGGCAACCCTAACGATATAAAAACAGCAGCTCGCTGATACAAGATAGACACTGCAAAAAAAAAGATATAGGATCAACTTGTTATGACTAAAAAAATTTTTGGCATGGTAAAAATTGGCTCTCTACAACTTTTCTTCCTACTTCTTAATAGCATGATTGGGGGTGGATTATTCATCAACCTTTCAATTTTTGGCAACACCCTTGGGCAATATTCATACCTTCCATACATCTTTGGTTATTTAATATTTTTTCCAATAGTTTACTGCGTAGGAAAGCTAGCAGAGCAAGAATCTTTAGCCGGAGGAATGTTGTACAGCATCTCAAAAAGCCTTGGCGACAATGCTGGGCATTTTGCCGCATGGGTATATTTTCTGGGAAGAGTTGTTTCTATAGGCGTATTAGTCCAAACACTTGTTACTTGCCTTGTGCAAACTGTGCCAGCACTTCAAAGCATTCCAACTCCTCTTTTATCATTTCTAGTGATCTTGCAGATTGTAATCTACAACATTGCAGGAATCTCAAATACCGGCAAAGTACAGCACATCTTCACAGCGTTAAAGCTTTTACCAATTTTTTTCTTGATAATTACTGGAGCGTTTTGCTTAAAGAGTGGATGCGCTTGCCCAAATATTTTTACAACACAAAGCAGTTGTTCAAATCTTGCTTGGCCAACTTTTTTAAATCTTCCATCAGCAATTTATGCGCTCCAGGGCTTCACTGTTGTGCTGCATTTGCGAGATAAGATCAGAAGCGGAAAGCAACTATTGATAACTTTACTGCTTGCTGCTTTTGGAGCGGCTGCCATTTCAATCTTGTTTCAATTTATTTTAACAGGATCATGCTTAACGGAAGGCTCCAATATTTCAAGCCAAGGAATTATTCTCAATCTTATCTCTCGATTACAAATTAGTTATCCTGCAATAAATTTTTTGGCTGCTAACCTTGTTAGCATCGCGGTAGGATCTTGCGCGTTTATGATATTAACTAGCAACGCCTGGAATCTTTTTGCAATCGCTCAAAACAATCTGTTACCAGGCTCTGGTTACATTGCAACAATTTATAACGGGGTCCCAGTCGTTTGCCTTGCAATTCATGGCTTATTATCATTTTTATTGATTCAAATTTCTAATGATATCGTTTCCTTGCAAGCAGCTTCTGTATTTGCAACAATTTTTGCATATATGCTGTGCTCTACAGCGGCAACAAAACTATTTTGGCAAAGAAATGAGTTATTAAACTTACTTCTTGGATGCAGTGCAATTTTATCAGCCCTTGTTATCATCTTGATCAGTCTGTACAAATTTTCATCTGCAAAAATGTCGCATGAGTTTCTGCTTTTGCTCATTGGTGGGATTATTATCATGCAGATTTACAAAGCAAAAGAAAAAAGCAATTAATTGATTTTTAGGAGTATCACATGTTTTTTGTCGCAGCATTTTACAATTTTAAAAAAATAGATTCACAAGATTTAGATTGTTTAAAAACAAAAATCTTAAGCTTTATGAAATGTAACAATATTTTAGGAACAGTCTTACTTGCACAAGAAGGTATAAACGCTACAGTTAGCAGCGAAACAAAAGAAAACCTTGAACTTCTTGCGCAATATGTGGATGATCTGGGTCTAATAAAAAAAGAGATTGTTAAGTGGTCAGCTACCAGCATTAAGCCATTTAAAAAATGTTTGGTAAAAATCAAGCCAGAAATCGTAACCCTTGGCGAGCCTGACGCAAAACCCTACGAAAAAACTGGGGAATTAATCGCTCCATCAGAATGGGATAATTTTTTAAATACAAAAAAACCAATTCTTATCGACTGCAGAAACAATTACGAATGTGCAGAAGGAACTTTTAAAGGCGCTATAAATCCAAAGACCGAAGTATTTACAGAATTTAAAGATTACATCGATAAAGAGCTAGCAGATAAAAAAGATGCTGATATTGCAATGGTTTGCACAGGTGGAATAAGATGCGAAAAAGCAACAGCTTACATGTATCAGCAAGGCTTCAAAAAATTGTACCAATTGCACGGCGGAATTTTAAAATATCTAGAAGAGCGCGGATCTTCAAAAGATTGTAGCTGGGAAAACAATTGCTTCATCTTTGACGAAAGAGACTTGTTAAATAAAAACTTAACCTCAACAAAAGAGAATTGATCATGAGCTTCAAAGTAATAACGATTGACGGCCCAAGCGGTAGCGGGAAAAGCAGCTCAGCAAAAGCTCTTGCTGAAAAATTAAATTTTTGTCACATCAATAGCGGTATGATTTATCGAGCTTTAGCCTATAAACTTTTGTGGCTAAAAGTTGATATTGAATCTTCTATAAAAGTAACCGAAGAGTTGCTAGAAAATTTAGGCAAAGACTTAAATTTTGAAAATAACAACAATAGCTTGGTGGTTTTATTTAAAAATAAAAACTTGGACCATGAGCTGTACTCTCAAAAAGTGGAAAAAGCCGTTGCAAAAGTAAGCAACCTCATCTGGATTAGAAAAATCGCCAAGAGCATACAGCAAAGGTTTAGCCAAAAAATGAACATTGTAATCGATGGAAGAGATTGTGGAACAGCTGTTTTCCCAAATGCTGATGTTAAATTTTTCTTAACAGCAGATCTCAGCATAAGAGCGCAAAGAATTTTTAATCGCATGCTAGAGTCTGAGCCTTCAGAAATGCCATTGCTTGAAGAGCTCATAGGGCAAGTTGCAGCAAGAGATGAGAAGGATGCAACAAGATCAATCTCACCACTTAAAATGGCTGAAGATGCAATCTTAATTGATAATTCTAACCTCAACAAAAAAGAAACTATCGAACTTTTACTAGAAAAAATAAAAGAAAAGAATATCTAAAAAAATGACGGAGGCAAAACCTCCGTCGAATAAATCATCAAATTGACACTTCAATAATACTGAAACATATTAACGTTAAAAAACTAAGCAGATTTAGCAGGTTGTTGTTTGGGTTTTTTTTGATCAATCAACTTTTTAGGGGATGTTTCCAACTCAGTCTCAGATTTTTTTTTATTCGGTTCGCGCTTTTTCTGGCGCATTTTGCGAATAAGGTATAATACTAACCCAATAATTGTCGGAATCGCAGGAATCATTGGAGTGACAAATGTATCAAAAAATTTAATCTTCCATAAGAATTTTTTTTCGCGTTCGATTGCAAAACTCGTAAATTCAATTTCACACTCCATCAGTCGCGCCAAGTTTCCGCTCGCACGCTCATGCTCTGCTAAGACCAAATCTAATGCATCTTCAAAATCACATCTCTCTTTGCAAGCTATAGCTATAGCTTGCAAAGCATCCGTTAGTTTTTTGAATTCATCTTCTGACAGCGGCGAGCCTCTTTTATTCAAAACATTCTTTGCGTGATTAAAATAATGGCTACAATAATTTTTGTCTTCGGCAGCTGCAGAGGTAGCTAAAAGCGTATCTAATGCTTTACATTGTTCAGGGCTAATTCCTTCTGAGTTTTCATCTCCTTCTGGAGCAGCACGACCCAACTCTTCTAAAACGTTGAAAAACTTCTCTTGAGCAGCCGCGAAGTCCATCAATGATTCTCGAGTTGATATTTTTTTATCTAAGAAAGCTTTTTCCGCGATTTTAGCCGCTTCTTTTGCTTTTTCTTCCTGTTGCGCTCGAGCTTGGCGGTCCGCGATGTAGCCATCGGGTGCGGTTGCAAAAAAACCTGTATTTAAACAGCTAAATAATAATAAAAAAAGTATTTTCATGAACAGTTTCACAGCTTAAAACGATACTCGATCAACTCTATTAGAACAATAACAAGATTTTCAGTCATTACAACCTAGCTTGGCCAGATAGCTATTTTAAGCCAAAAACTGAATTATTGCTCAATTAAATACTAATAAAAATGCCAAATAGCAACAGGGATAACCTCTTCGAATTTGACTATAAAACTTAAAAGCTTACCTGCTTTGGCTTCTCAGCGTTTTTTGACAAAATTGCCTCGATATCCTCAACTGAAATAAGCCCAGAAGAGATCGCATCCTCTAATTTTTTTATATCTTTTTTTATTGCATCAGCTCGTTGCTTGGCATCTTTTCTTGCGTTTAAAAATGCAACTAACTTTTGGTGCACAAACTTTTTATACAATAGCGCAAAAACCAAAAACACTCCTGACATCACGCCAAACTTAAAATAAACATCATTTGCTTTTGGTTGTTTTTCGACCACGCCAGCTTCTGAGTTAACTGTTTCATGAGAATCTGTTGTTGCATTATTGCAAATCTTAACAATAGGAGACCTAGGGTTATCTGGCAACTTTCTTTTCATAGGCGAATAAACAGGACTTTTATCAGCTTCGTCTAGATTGTAGCGAGCTCTTTTGCTCGGAGATAAATTTTCATCATAACACTCATCTCCCCTTCGTCTTTTTTCAGATAATGTAGGAGAACATGAAGGGATTGTTATGCAAACTTTCTTTGGGGTCTGCAAACCAACATGTGACCCTTGAGGCAGAGAAATAAAAACGTTTTCGTGGTTAAAATCGCTTATCTTTGACATACTTGGGCTCAACTCGTTACGCGGCTTGGATACCGGAGAGTTCGACTCAACTTTTAAAAAAAAGCAGGTTGAAATAGAAAAAAGAAATATTGTTCTCAAAATTTGTTGTAATGTTTTCATTTCATTTTACTTTGTCAATAAAAAAGCTTTTTTAAACAGTGGTTTTATTTCTAAGAGTGCAGAAAAAATTTTTTTTGTGAAGCTTTTTTTTAAAAAAAATAAACTTTTCTTAAACTTCGGGGAAAAAGTACAAAAATAAAGATAAAAAATCATTATTTGAGGAAGAAAATTTACTTAGTTAAATTTTTTGAAGATAAAAAATAAAAATATAAATAATTGTCTACAAGACAAAAAAAAAGGCGTTAACGCTTTCGCGCCAACGCCCTAAATTATTATTTAATGTATCAATTCAAATATTAAATTGTTTTGAGCAACGAATTTATATAAGAAGGGAACATTAAACCAATTTCTCTAATTCCATTTTCAATAGAGTCAGAACCATGTGCAGCATTTTTGCTGATGTCTACACCGTACAATGCTCTCACTGTACCAGGCTCTGCTGCCGCAGGATTTGTTGCACCCATTAAAGTACGCCAATCTGCTACAGCGTTTTCTTTCTTTAGAATCAATGTAATTACAGGACCTGCTGTAATGTTATCAACCATCTCTTTAAAGAAAGGTCTTTCTCTGTGAATGTCATAAAAAGCTTCAACAAGAGCTTTTGGTAAAACAGACTTGTTGATTTGAAGAATTTCAAAACCATGTTGCTCGATTAAATCAATAATCTTACCACAAACCCTACGCTCAACAGCGTCAGGCTTAATCATTGCAAAAGTTAATTGCATGTTACTTATCTCCATCTTTCTTCATTCTTTCTAACGCAAGTTGCAACGAACCTTTCATTGAAGATGCAGGTTCCTCTGATTTTTTAGGTGCAGAGTGGTTCACAGGTTTTCTAGGACCTTCTTGCTTGTAATGCGTTGACGTTTGCTTTTTAGCCGCTTCTTCTGTCTCTGCAGGCTCTTTTACAGCTTTCAAGGACAAGCCAAGTTTACGCTCTGAAGAGCTTGCTTTAATAACTTTGAAGGTTTCTTTTGTACCAACTGGCAACAATTTACCTGGATCTGAAACTTCTTTGTTAGACAATTCAGATATGTACGCAAGACCCTCAACGCCATTATCAAATTTAACAAAAACGCCAAAGTTTGTAACTTTAGAAACAATACCAGTTACTAAGCTGCCAACTGGAAACACTGTTTCGATAGATTCCCATGGATCTTTTTGTAATTGCTTAATACCAAGAGAAATTCTATGCTTGTCTTCTTCAATAGAAAGAACAACAACGTCAACAGTATCACCTTTTTTGAACTTGTCTTTTGGAGACTCAACATGATCTGTCCATGAAATGTCAGATACGTGCACAAGCCCATCAACACCTGGATAGATGCGAACAAACACACCAAAGTCTGTTACGTTGCTTACAGTTCCAGTAATTCTGTCTGCTGGCTTGAATCTATCAAACGCAACTTTCCAAGGATCATTATCAAGACGTTTAACAGATAGAGACATACGACGCTCGTTTTTCTCTACGCTTGCAACCATAACCTCAATTTCTTCGCCAACTTTGTAACGAGAATTTAGGTCTTGAACGCGCTCTGTCCAAGATATTTCTGAAATATGGACAAGGCCTTCAACGCCAGGAGCCACTTCAACAAACAGACCATAATCTGTAATGCTGGAGATTGTACCTTTGACTCTTGAACCTTCTGGGAATCTTTTGTCGATATCTTGCCAAGGATTATCGTACAACTGCTTGATACCAAGAGATATTTTTGCGTTATCACGATCAAACGACAAGATTTTAACTGTGATTTCATCACCAATTTTCAAGATCTCGCTAGGATGTGTGATTCTTCCCCAAGACATATCTGTGATATGAAGAAGACCATCAATTCCGCCGATATCAACAAATGCACCGTAGGAAGTAATGTTTTTAACTGTACCGCGAATAATTTGACCTTCTGAAAGATTTTCCAAGGACTTCTTGCGACTCTCGTTACGCTCTTCTTCAAGAAACGCTCTACGAGAAACAATAACGTTTCCACGTTTCTTGTTGATTTTGATAATCTTGCAAGCTACTTCTTGACCTACAAATTGGTCAAAGTCTGTAACTTTAGCGATATCGATCTGGGAACCAGGCAAGAATGCAGGGATACCAATATCAATGCTAAGACCACCCTTAACTTTGTGTGTAATTCTGCCAACAATAGAACCACCTTTTTCAAATAGGTTGGTAATATCGTTCCAGACTCTGATGGATTTCGCTTTTTGATAAGACAGTACAAGGTTACCTTCACTATCTTCAAGAGAGTCGATCATAACTTCTAAGTGATCACCAACCTTAAGCTTATCAAATTCATGATTTGAAAACTCAAAATTTGGTATAAAACCATCTGATTTATAATCAATTCCAACCAAGATACCTCTGGATTCTTTTTCCAAGATTTCACCATTAACAAGCATAGATGCTTTAAAGCGATCTGCAGCTAATTTATAGGTTGAATCTAGATCAGCACCTGTATCTGCACCAGCTGTGTAGTTATCATCTAGGAAATAGCGGTCCATTTTTGGAATTATTTGGCGAACAAGCTCTGCTCTATTAAGCTTTGGCTCAGTGGCCTTGCTATTATCAGCATTTTTTTCAGCTTTTGCCGGGGTTTCGGTATTTGCTTCTGTTGTATCGACACTGCGATTTTCAGTAGCAAGCTCTAAATCTTGAGACTTTTTATCTTCAGAAAAGTGCATTAAATTTGCTCCAATGCCCTAAAAAGGGATTGTCTGTTTAAAAAAAATAATAATTCACAGGTTGTATAATTCTAGCAAAAAGATTCAAAATGTAAATTTTTTCATTGTTTTCTACTAAACCCGCTACATCTTGAGATCTTGATATTTTAGACATTTATAAATAAAGTGTTATGATTTTTTGCGTTTTAAAGCCAAAGAAATCGTACAAAATGTTAAAGCTGTTAACCGCTCTGAGCATGCTACCAACCGACGTAACCCTTGCCCACCCGACAGATTTTATCACAAACCAGTCAAAAACCATTGAAATAAGTGAACTAAAACAAAACTTATGCACAAAAAACAAAGATAAAAATTACTTGTTATACCTTTTTCTTAATAATACCTACATAGATTCAAAAAGATTTAATGCAAGCACAAATGAATTAGCAATTATCACAATACTAAGAACATGCTTAATAATCTCAAACAGGCTTACAAAAGAATGGATCTTTATCCAAATTCAAGACGAAAATATACCTTGGTCTGACGAGCTGAGGATAAAATGCAAAAAGATGAAAGAAGCTGAAAGCATTGACCCGAATTACACTGAATTACAGAAAAATTGGGACTTTATTATTTTGGCAAGCGCACCAGTAGCTCCGAATATCGCGTTACTTGTCGCGCACAATCTAAACACATATCAAACAATTATTACAGCAGATTTATTTGATATAGATGAATCTAAATTTGATTTTTATACAAAAATAATTCGCGAAGACGAGATAAAAACTATTGAAGATCAAATATTTGTTTTTGATACAAAATTCTTTTCTAACCTATTTGCAGACAAAACAAAAATAGAATTCTTCAGCCTTTATAAAAATGATTGTAATAAAAACGACTATTGTGCTCACAGCATATTTTTAATAAATAAAAAAGCAGAAAAAAATCATTTTATACTCATCAACCAATCTTCACTTCGAGAAATATCCTGCAATTCTGAATCCACAGTGAAAAATACAATCATGGATGCTAAAGTTGATAGCTTAATAAATTGTTATAAAAATCACATATCTAAAGATTTGTTGGAAAAATATAAAAATACAAAAAACAGACGGGAAGAAACCTCTGTTGGCTACGGCATAAAAAAAGAGCTTACGAGTAACGATGATCTAATTGCATATTCAACATTAAAGTGCATATCAAGTAACATTGAATGCAACAATAATAAACTTATTTGGCCCCTGTTATGCCAAGAGCATGCCACAAGCAATCACCAAAAAATAACCTCGCCAGGATTTTACTCTTCAATTTCAAACGCATTAATTTCATGGAAAGAGCACGATTTCATAATCGTTTCATATGATAAAACAACGGAAAACATTAACTTTTTTATTATCAATTTGATGAACAACACCTCAGAATTATTTAAAAAAGCTAAACAATTATACAATCCAGATAACTCTGTTGAATTTTTTATCATCAGCGAACCTCAAAAAAATTCTGCCTTAGAACAACATCTAAAAAAAAATTGGCAAAACTCGCCAGACAATGTTGCCATGATAGAGCAAATCCAAAGAAAAGCTCTGACCAGTGCAAAAAATAGTAGTTTGCAACCAGACGGTTTTCAACTCAAAGAAGCAATGCTTGAGCTATTGGAATTAAGCTTAAAAGTTTTTTGCCATGCAAAAAAAGAAAACATTTATAAAATCAATCTTTTTGACATAAAAAAACCAGAATATAAATATGCCGACGTCTTAATAGACAAAAACAAAGTTATGGAGCTAAAAGCACAAATACCGACAGTGTATGTTTGCACAAAACAAGAACCACAACATGCAAAAAATCAAAAGAATAAAAAAGGGAAAACTTCCGGGGAAAAAAAAGATACCTACACACTTACTACACTAAACTACGATGGACTCCAAGAAGAAGAAATAAATACTTACAAAGCATTTCTACGCTCACTTTGCAATGGAGATGAGCACGACAAAATGCTTGCAAAAGAGTTTGTAGAGATGAGTATGGATTTTTATGACGATGTAATTGAACTAATTGCTACAAAAACACCAACACCAGAAGAAGAGTTACAATTTCAAAAAATCGATCTTAATACTCAAAATATAGCAAAAAATAAAATTCGTGATTACTTTGGCAAAAAAAGAAAAGATGGTACGGTACCATTTACTTATTAAAAACAAACAATAATCATTTTTATTGCGCAAGATGGGCCGTTTTTAATATCTTGGCGCAAGAAGATTTGTTGATTTTAAGATGATGTTGATCTGGATATTTTTATTTTACGTTCAAACTCTAAGCCCTGCGTTTGATTTTTCAAGTAAGCTTTCTTCATTGGTCTTGAAAAAAAACTCCTCATTAAAAACTTCATCTGCAACAACCAATCTTGCTACAGGGAATATAGTTATAGACGACGGGGCTTCAATTTCTGGAAACGTTTTCAGATTTGACAGCTCTAACCTTTCAGCATTTCAAGACAACTCCCTTCAGCTAACCGGCCAGTTTGATGTTGATTTAGCCGGAAGCTCTATTTCTGACATAAACCTTGGCCAAGTAGCAACAAAATTTTGGGGGCCTACCACAGTAAGCTTTTTGTCTAGCCACAGCTTATCCAATCAGTGGACAATTTCTGCGGACACTATTTTTCAGGGAAACGGAAACGTTTTTTCAGCCTCAAATACAAATGCACGGATCGTCATCAAGCCAGGAGCAACGCTGACACTGAACAACCTAAACTTTTACAACTACTCACTTTCAAAGATAATTTTTGAAGATGCTACGTCAGTGCTAAAAATCGTTGATTCAACAGTTTCTTTTGATACAAACATCACACAAACTACAGGAGCATATCAAGTGCATGGAGATACATACTTTTTGCTCAACGACAAAGATATTTTACTCTCTTCAAATGCAACCGTTTCTGTTTCTGACGGATCTTCACTCTGGATTGACAACAGGGGCTCAACAAATAGCCCAGTGTTTTCAACCGTTTCAAACACCGGATTTCAATCATCATTAATAGACAACTTAAAAGTACGAGTCATCGTCGACCAAAGCTTGTTTATTGACCCAGGTTTTCAGAATCTTGTAAGCAATGTTCTTTTGCCAACACCATCAACAGTTCCAATCACGGTAGATCCTCTTGCACCCCAAGCTGTTGTCGAAATTGCCGCAAACTCAGAACTAAAACCAACTGACCAAATCGTTGCAACAACAAATGTTGAAATCTCCGGAGGTGGCACAAGCATGACCTTTTCTAACAGCGGAACATCTCAACTAGTTATTCCTGCAGACAAAGCTGTAACCTTTGGCGACATCGAACTTTTAAGAATCACCCAAAGCACATTTGAACTTCAAAATGGTTCAAACATCAGATTTAAAAGAAATGCTGTTTTAGAGTTTGTGGAAGATGTGACATATGACAGGGGAACATTCTCAATTTTAGGGGAAGGCGGAACCGTTCTTCTTCGCGGAGTTGGCGGACTGAAAAGAATAACTTTAGGCACTGCTCAAGAAGGTTTTTCTGCAGGATTTTTAATTGGAGCAAACAAACTAATCTTGGAAGACATTGAGCTGGTTGGCCTACACCACTTTGCTCGAGAAAACAAAAACGTTGATGGAGTTTTACACGAGGGAGCAATTGTTCTTGCCGGGCAATCTAGAGTAAGTGTGCACTTAGACACAGACATGAACTTCATCATTCAGGGAGACAATAATAAATTAGTCTTACAAAACAACAACTTGAGCTTAAATGGACAGGTAAAGTTTGCAGATTTGTATGACTCAACCGTAAAAATTGCATTCAGCCTTGCAGAAGATTCTACAGACTTAACACTCAACCTTGGAAAAGATTCTTTGATTTTAACAGCAAAAGAAGGTCAAGCTGGAGTTATATTTGATAACGACAAAGTTAACATTGTAAACAAATCAGGAAGCTCATTTGTTGCAAAAAGCAAATCTGTAATTGGAGGGGGTCAAGTCATTATAAAACAAAATCCTATCATCCAAGAAACAAATCAACTATCACTTCTTCCCGGATTAGACTTACAAGGAGAGGTAAGCACTAGCCCAATCCAAGTTCAAGCTAGCTCTAGAGATTTATTTAACTATGAATTTAAAGGCAGAACAACAAAAGGAATTACAATTCCAAAGGCAAACATCACCGTCAAAAACGGTCTAGCAGGAACTAATTTACAAGGCACTATCGCAATTAGGCCTGCAGCAACAGTCAATAATTTAAAAGCAGACTCTATCCAACCACTAAACTTAGTCATGCAAGGGTCATCAAAAGTTTCAACACAAATACGCAGAGCTGGCCGAGTAGCGGTGGTAGCAAAAGATGGAATCCCAACAGTTGTTGATGAACTTACAGATACCTTCAAATCAACAGATAAAATTTATGTTTTAGGCACAACAAATACTTTCAAAGTTACAGGAAACCTAGAATTTAAAGGCCAAATAATATTAGATGAAGAAGCTGAATTAATCTTTGAATTTGATGACTCTATCGACACACCAAAATCTATTAAATTTACTAGTGACTCAGGAGCATTTATTTCATCACTTCCTCCAACATCATCAATTGTTTTTCAAGGAAATGGGCTTGTTTTCTTTGAAGACGCATCGGTTGTAACATTTGCAGGTTCAAATGTTGAAGACCTTCCTGTAGCAGCAGATGGATCATTAAAAGACGACAGACCTTCTATGATTTTTAGAAACTATGCACAGCTGTTAATCGAAGATGAAGTAAACGTAAAATTTAAGGGCAACGGTAAGTTGTTATTTGAAAATGGCGGTCAGCTTAATGCGATAAAAGGAAGGCTAATAATTGGTCAAAATGCAAACGACTTCTTTGAGTTTAATTTTGACAAGCAAAGCAGCATGACTCTTGGATTAGATGACGCACCGGAAGCAACGGCTACGCCGGGACAAGTCTCTTTATCACAAGGACTCTTTAACATGGCATTTGACAGAGGTTCGGAACTGAATATCAAAAATAACAGCCTGTTTGAAATTGGATTAGAAAACGGAGTCTACACCAACGCATTTTTATCAAACGTAAAATTTGATCGCGGAGCAAAGCTATCTGTAAATGGTACAGGAACAATATCTTTTGGGCAGTCTGACATATCTGAGTCCGCCAACGCCGCTGCGATATTTAACTGGGATAGTAGAAACTCTGTTGTTTCAGGAACTGGAACTATAGCTTTTTATACACAAGGATCAACAACTCCTGTCGCTTCAGGAAAAATACAACCAAGAGCTTTTATTTCAACCCTTCAAAGTCCACTAGAAGTTTATAAGTCACTGGTACGAGTATCAACAGGATTGATTAAAGCATCAGACGCAATAGATGTAATTACCGGAACCTACAAGTTAATCACTGCAAACAACGTATTTGTAAACTTACTCAGCACGGACACAATTCGATTTGAAGGTGCTGAAACAAAAAATGTTTACGGTACTTCCGCTGAAGGACAAAGATTTGTTATCTTCCCTGATGGAACAAAGCAGTTCTTAGGATAAGAGCCTTATAAAAGCATTTCAAAATAAAGGTTTTTAGATCTGTTAGGCAAATTTTAAATTAGATTTGTGTTGGGAATATTATGTTGTTTTTTGTACTGTTAATTTTTTATGTTGCCTTACCAAACATCGTCAATGCTGAGAATTATGCACCGACAAGAAGACCATTTAATTACAAAGCCTTTGAAGCAAAAAGACACGGCTACTCAGTTGTAAACCACAGACCAATTCAACGCCACATCCCATTTGAAAATATTTGCAACGCTCCCATCTGGCCAGGTTATCTGCGATTTCCAAATGTTAATACTCAATTATTAACACACACTGATGCAGGCGTCACTTGGGCTAACTGGGGATTTGATAACAGAAGCGAGTTGGTAGATCCTTCTGTTGTAACATTTGGAAGGAGCAATGTAACTGTTGCGGACATTTCACTAATTTCAAGACTTCATGGCTACTCTCTCAAAGATTTCATTGCAAATAACAAACAAGACCCGCTTAAATATTGGATTGCAAAAACATCTGAAACATTATCTAGTAATGACCCAGAACTTTTAGAAAAATTAAGCACAGACTCAACACTTACAGCCACCTCTGCTAGTAGCGCTCTGGCAAACGACTTTAAACCATACAGACGCTACAATGCGTACTTGGCAAGCAAGCCACTAGACTTTAAATCACAAATGATCAAGCCATTTACAACAATCACCTATCAAATCGGATTGTTTGGAGGCAAAGTAGCTCTTGGAATAGAGCTTCCTGTCACTTATCGTGTAAATAAGTTAGAAATGATTAAAAAACTAACCGGAGAAGACAACCAAGTACTTTCAAGAGATGCAGGATCTATAAGCCAAGGGTCCAACTTGCAAGACTACTTTTTTGCAAGATACCCGCTAGGATATTCAGATTATTATGAAGACATCCTGTCACAGAAAGGGCTAAAGTCAGATAAAAAGGCAACAAGGTTTGGTATTGGAGATGTTTGCTTTTTTGTAAATAGAAAACTTGATAGCGACTACTTCAAGCTTGGTGTTGCAGGGTTAGGGCTGGTATTTCCAAGCGCTACACACCCAGATCGGCGAGATATATGGCCAGCAGAACTTGGCAACGGAGGCTTCTGGGAGGCCAGAGTTCACGGTGGATTCTTCTGGCAAAGTAGTGAGATGATAAATCTAAGCTTAGCTTTTCAAGCAAAATACAGATTCTCAAGCTCTGTGGAACGAAGAGTTCCTAGAAAAATTTCTTACGATGCTGTAAACACAATCAACAATTCAATAGAAGCAAAAACACTACCGCTTGGAAATAACTTAAAATTTGCAGACAAGTCATTTACAGACGAGCTAGAATCCAAAATACCCTCATTTGCTTACGGCCCAATGCAGCAAGTTGAATACCGCAAAGGAACAGAGCTAACCGTCAGAATTGGAAATGTCTTTGACCAAGCATTTTTCAGCAAAGGATACTTAGACCTTGGGTATGAGGTGTTTTACAAATTTTCAGACTCTATTGCATTTAGATACGACGAAGGCGAGTATGATACAAAAACTCTTATGAGTAATACTGATGCATGGAGCCAAAAAGCTACTGCTGGATATTGCTACAGATATTCAGAAAATCTCTTGCTTGAAGCTAAGACTTCATATGTTCTAGCCGGACGAAATGCATTGAGAGAGGTAAGCCTCAGCATGAGCGCCCAGTACAGTTTTTAGGTCAAAACAAAGGCTAATTGATTAATTTTTAAAACCTTGCTTTTTTCTATTTTTTGAATAATATTTCTCCCAAGTGCGGGGTTTAAGTGGTTTTGTTTGACTACGAAAAACCCTGCCTACAATACTATTCTTAGGGTTACACTGTACGCTTTTTAAACAAAAGTAGAGGTTATTATGCGTTTTAAGATTAGTTTTCAAGGAATGCCTCATTCCGCAGCTATTGAGACATATGCTAAGAAAAAGGTTAATAAACTTAGCGACTTGCTCAAAAAAGACAACGATCCACATGAGATTGAGTTTCATCTCAAATCCCACCCAAATAATGCTCACCAGGAGGTTGTAATTCATTTAAGATCTGACAATCTTAATCTAAATGCAAAATCTGAGTTACCAGATATGTATTTTGCCATTGACGATGCTGTTGAGATAATCACTCAACAAGTAAAAAAACTTCGTGAAAAAATGCGAGATAAAAGCCGCAAGGGTATGAACGAAAAAAGAAAATTTTTAGCCTAAAAAATCGGGTTGGTGCAGAGTCTAAAAAATTCCTGTACCAGCCCACTCTTAATTCATAAACAATTTTTCAAATTATTAAAAATTCAATCAGCACCCAGCAAAAATCACTCATCTTTTGCTTTCCATAAAATAGAAACCTGCATAACTAATTTATAATCTGGGGGAGACGTTACATCCCATACCAATCCCTTAGATATCCAAATCCTAAAATTTTTATTTATAAACACTTCTGGCTTAATACTTTCAATAATAGAAAATGTACCAAAAGATTTTGGTGGATACAAAGTTGAATCAGAACTCTCAAGAAACAAATTTTTATTTTTCTAAATCAAATCGTTTCATCAAACTAACCAAAACTTGTAAGAAGTAAAAAAATTGTTAGAATCGAGTAAAACATTAAAATAGCACAAAAGTGACATATTAATACTCAAAAAAATTATCATCTTTTCACAAATTTATTTTGTTAAATTGTTTAAATATGATCAAAAAAAAATCGATTGCTCGGAAATATTGCAAATGCTAACCAAAAATCTTTGAAAAAGAGCTTTGTTTTTTTAGTTAAGTATTTAGATTTAAATTTTTTCTTAGGATTTACTATGACTACAAAAGAAATCTATCAAAACCTACAATATTTTGCGTTCGGACTCTTGTTAATCCTTTTTTTCGAATCTAATCATCCGAAAGACTCCAAACAATTTGAAAAAATAAAAAGGATTATTATAAGCACTTCTTATCAGCTACAAAATAATGATCCGCTCTGGAACTCTGAAAATAAAACTTTTTACGTAAAACTTCTAAGTAAAAAAAGCAATGGTTCATTCTTACAAATAGCGCTTAAAGCCGATTCCTCTGAAGATGTAATTCAGAATGAATTAAAACGTCAAATCAATGGCCTAGAAAAGCTTGCTGATGCTATTAATCAAATTAATTATCAACTCAAAGATAAAACTTGTTACTGGGACTCTGAAGATAATGCTTTGTGGGCAGAAATTTTAAGTAAAAAAAATAATAAATCACTCTTATATATTTCTCTCCAGACAAGCTTTATCGAAGACATTAATCAAGCCCAAATTAAGCCTGAGTTAGAACGTAAAATTAGTGGCCTCGAAAAGTTTGCTGATACTATTAATCAAATTAATTATCAGCTCAAAGATAAAACTTGTTACTGGAACCGTGAAGAT
>JACCDG010895367.1_pt1 | contig 19361 bp, 18 predicted proteins | sample 7442471 | NCBI WGS metagenome assembly JACCDG01 (sample SAMN15323444, study PRJNA562643) | freshwater metagenome | isolation source: river surface water | place: USA:Blue River Watershed | collected 2017-08-17 | reverse complement strand
GGCCGAGAAAACCGGTTTTCATAAGGCGTGATCTTATCAGCCGCACGCAAAAAAACGGGGCGGTGATCTCTCGACCACCGCCCCTAGGCTTTACAGGGGACAACTGTAAATCGAAAACTCAGTTCGTGTAGGCGCGCTCACCGTGGCTTGTGGTGTCGAGACCTTCGCGCTCGTCTTCTTCTTTCACGCGCAGCCCGATCGTCAGATCGATTAACTTGAAGAGGACGAAACTGACCGTGCCCGACCAGCCGATCGCAATGAGAACACCGAGTGTCTGCGTGGTGACTTGACTGCCCATGTCGTAGCCGTCGACACCGACGCCGCCCAGAGCGGGTGAGACGAAGATGCCGGTACCGATGGCACCGACGATGCCACCAACACCGTGGATGCCGAACACGTCCAGTGATTCGTCGTAGCCGAGCGCCTTCTTCAAGCTCGTGACCGCGAAAAAGCAGACGATGCCGCCGATCGCGCCCAAGATGATCGAGCCCATGGGGCCGATGAGACCAGCGGCCGGCGTGACCGCCACGAGACCCGCGATAGCACCGGAGGCGATACCCAGCATCGAAGGCTTCTTGGTGACTATGGTTTCGACGAGCATCCAGGCCAAAGCAGCAGCGGATGTCGCAAGTATGGTGTTCAGCAGCGCGAGTACGGCGATTCCGGTCGCCTCGAGATTCGAGCCGGCATTGAAGCCGAACCAACCGACCCATAGCAGAGCCGCACCGATCAGGGTGAACGGCAGATTGTGTGGTGGCATGGCGTCGCGGCCGTATCCGATACGCTTACCGAGGACGAGTGCGCCAACCAGCGCAGCGATACCGGAGTTGATGTGCACTACCGTACCGCCAGCAAAGTCGAGGTCACCTTTTTCGAACAGTAACCCACCGGTGGCCCACACCATGTGCGCCATCGGCAGATACGAGAGGGTGAACCATAGCGCCGAGAAGACGAGCAGTGCGCTGAACTTGATGCGTTCGGCAAGGCCGCCCACGATGAGTGCTGTGGTGATGGCCGCGAACGTTAACTGGAAGGCGACGAACACATACTCCGGAATGACGACACCATCGGAGAACGTGGCGGCCGTGCTATCGGGTGTGATTCCCGCTAAGAAAAATTTGGTGGTGTCGCCAATCATCCAGTTCCACGCGCCACCATCGCCGAAGGCGAGGCTGTATCCGTAGAACACCCATAGCAATGAGATCAAACAAAAAATCGTGAAAACTTGCGTTAGAACGGACAGGACGTTTTTTGATCGAACGAGTCCGCCGTAGAACAACGCCAAGCCCGGCACGATCATCAGAATGACGAGCACGGTCGACAACATCATGAACGTGGTGTCGCCCTTGTCGGGCACCGGCGCATCCTGTGCGAAAGCCAACAGCGGCGCCGCTGCAACTAATGTGGCGAGAACGCCGCCGAGCCATCCTTTCTTGTTCAGGCCTTGTCGATTCAGCATTGTTGATACTCCCTGCTCGTCGTTGACTTCAGGTGGCCGCCACGCCGGTTTCGCCCGTGCGTATGCGAATCGCCTGTTCGATCCCGGATACGAAAATGCGCCCATCACCCACCTTGCCGGTACGAGTGACGTTGGCGATCGCCTCGACCACCGGCTCGACGATGCTTTCGTCGACGGCGATCTGCACTTGGATGCGCGAAACGAAGTCGACTTGGTATTCGGAGGCGCGATAGATCTCGAGATGTCCGAGTTCAGCGCCATATCCGCGTACCTCGAGAATCGTCATGCCTTGCACACCTAGTTGCGCGACAGCCAACTCGAGATCGTCCAACTTGAAGGGACGGATGATGGCGGTGATCATCTTCATCGCACGGACCATCCCTCTGGCATCGAACGAATAACCGCCTCGTCACATCAGGAATGCGATTCGGCGTCCCGACCGTCGACGCGGTATCCTTCGCATCGACGGCTCGATGGATGAGGAATTGCAGAATCCGTGCCACGCCGGATCACCGCTTGAGTGGTCGTTTTGCCGCGTGTTGGTGCAAATTCAGCCGTTGTTCCGCACCGTTTTGGCACCGGCTCACCCGGTGCTGCGTCATAAGAGGGCAGTAAGGCCCGGAGAGTCATGTCATGGACCAGAAAATCGACGACATCGTCAGACGTCTACTCGGCTCACTGCCGACGTCTCTACAGGATTCCGCGCAGGGTCTTCGTCGGGACATCGAAGACAATTTCCGCGCTGTGCTGCAGGCCAATCTGACCAAGCTCGACTTGCTCTCGCGCGACGAATTCCTCGCCCAGGCGAAAGTGCTCGAACGAACTCGAGCCCAGCTCGAGGAGCTGGAGCGGCGTCTTGCAGCATTGGAGGCAAAGTCGTCTAACGCGCCGCGGGGATGACCCGACATGACGGTTGCCCGGGTGGCTTGCCGAGGGCAGGTGGGCTTGCAGTCACCACCGGTGCAAATCGAGGTCTATCTCGGTAACGGACTACCGTGTTTCCACATCGTCGGTTTGCTTTCGACCGAGGTCAAAGAGAGTCGGGAGCGAGTCAGAGCAGCGATCAGTACGACGGGTTTCGAATTGCCCGCGGGTCGTATCACCGTCAATCTCGCGCCGGCTGATCTGCCCAAAGATGGCGGTCGATTCGATCTGGCGATTGCCCTTGGCATCCTGTCCGCCTCCGGCCAGTTGCGGCCTATCCGCAGTCTCGAGCGCATCGAGTGTTTCGCTGAACTCGGTTTGTCAGGGGAGTTGCGCGCTGTTCGAGGTGCACTGCCCGCGGCGGCAGCTGCACAAGCGGCCGGCCATGACGTGATCATCGCGCGCGACAATGCACCCGAACTGCGCCACCTCGCGGGAGCGCAGGTCGCGATAGCCGGCACATTGCAGGAGGTGTGCGACTACCTCGAAGGTCGTCGAGAGCTGCCCTCGGTGCTAGACCGAGTGCTGCCCCGCGATGAGTCGTCTGTTGCACCACCGATAGCTGCGTTAGCGGATGTTCGCGGGCAATCATTGGGCAAGCGGGCCCTCGAGGTTGCCGCAGCTGGAGAGCATAGTTTGCTGCTGATGGGTCCGCCGGGCTGTGGCAAGAGCATGCTCGCAGCGCGTCTTCCGGGTTTGCTGCCGCCACTGTCACCCGAAGAAGAGCTCGAGGTTGCGATGATCGCCTCGATTACCGGTGGGCGTTTACTCGTGAGTTCGCAGGGACTCGTATCTCGTCCGTTTCGCTCGCCACATCATGGTGCATCGGCGAGTGCGATCATCGGGGGTGGTGCCGCTGCCCGTGCTGGTGAAATCACCCTCGCGCATCGCGGCGTGCTTTTTCTCGATGAGTTACCAGAGTTCGATCGGCGTGTCCTCGAGGCGCTGCGCGAGCCGCTCGAGACCGGCCATGTGTCCATTGTTCGCGCCGAAGCTGCGGCTGACTATCCGGCGAGATTCCAGTTGGTTGCAGCGATGAATCCCTGTCCGTGTGGGCAACGCGGTTCACGTCAGGATCGTTGCCGCTGCTCCGAGTCGCAGATCGAGCGCTATGCGGCAAGACTATCCGGTCCGCTGTTGGATCGAATCGACCTGCGTATTGCGCTCGAGGCGGTCAGTGATGTCGACCTGAATGATGATACCCGCGCGCTACGCGAGACCGACGAGACGGCGATTCGATTCCGAATCCGCTGCGCACGCCAGCAACAGCAAGAGCGGCAGGCTTGCTCGAACGCACGACTCGAGGGCGCACGGCTGGCCGCGTTTGCCGAGCCTGACGCGGCGGGTCGTCGATTGCTAGCAGCAATGCGTAGCAAGCTGGGGCTCAGCATGCGTGGTTACGATCGCACGCTACGCATTGCACGAACATTGGCTGATCTCGATCAAAAAAAATGCCTCGGCGAGGAGCATCTCGCCGAGGCATTTCAGTTAAGACGATCTTTGGGGGCTTGAGCGCTTACTGCGCGAGCATGTGATCGACGGCGGCTTGGATCAGCTCGTCCGACAGATCCGTGCGGCCACCCTTGGCCGGCATCACACCTGCTTTACCCGTATAGCCTTCGATCGCGTGCTTATAGAGTGTCGCTTTGCCTTGGGCGATGCGCGGCGCCCAAGCCGCTGCGTCACCGGTCTTCGGCGCGCCGGCAATACCGCCCGTGTGGCAAGCGCCGCACACTTGCGCGTAGACGCCAGGGCCATCCGTCAGCACCGCCATGGCCGTCGTCATGGCACCTGCGCCCGGTACGATTGCAAGGGCTGAGTTGTCGGCGCCCGCGACGGCCACACGGCCCGACGTTAGGTTGCGCTCGACGTCAGCCACGTACTTGGGCTCGGTCAGCAGGTGCGCTCGTTGCGTGTTGTTACCGACGCTGCGAGCCAGGGCAAACAGCAGGATCGCAATCACGATCAGGATGCCGAGTACGAGACTGAAGATGTTGAAAAACTGGGAGTCCTGCTTGCTCACGTGGGTGTCCGGCGGGTGTTGGAAACCGCCGGATTATAGCCGTTGGTCGGCAGCGGCTCCAACACCGACACCAGGTTGCCGCTCTCGCGCATGCTCTCCCAGTCAGCCCGCCGGGTACTGTGGAGGCTCGCGGTCGGCATGATGGTGCGCAGCACCACTTCGCCATAGGCCGGGATATCCGCGGCGGCGAGACCGTATTCCAGAGCGAACCAGGCATTACCGTACCGATCCCAGGTTGGCCACTGGTCGGACGGAGCATCGTCCGACCATCCCACTTGCGCGATCAGCAGACGTACGACGTCGATCAAGGTCGTGATCAGCGTGTGTCCTTCGAACTTGAAGCCTTGGATGACGCGCTCATAGAAGTGGGGCGTTGCCAATAGCGGATAGTTCTGTACCTCAGTCGAGAGACGTCCGTCCCCTCGCTGTACCGATTCGCCGCGCAATTGATAAAGGCCGGCGGCATTGAGCTCGCAATAAGCCCACATGGCGAGCTTCTTGGTTCGCTCGATGAGGACGACTCGTTCCGGCCCTAGGGTGGAAAACAAGGCCTCATGGGTCGATCGGACTCGAGGTCCGAATCGATCCGGTTTACGGGATAAACGGTAGGTCGCCAAGCGGCTCGCCACTCGCCGATCGGATTCGCGACGCAGCCCACGGGCATGCGTATCGCTAATGGCAAATTGTGAGTAGTCGAGCATGGACGCACCTTCCCCGAGAAAGGTAACGGCCAACGGACTCTGCGTGTGATCACGGGTTTCGTGACACGCGTCACTGAACGCCTACTGACGTACGTTCGCGGGTTTCGAATCGAGTGTTGCCGCTCGTTTTCGCAGTTGCTCGGTTTTGCGCTGTGCCTGAGCGAGCGAGTCATAGCGCGGGTTCGGGACGGTAAACGCCTTGTATGACAAGTCGTCGTGCCCGGGTACCGGAACCGCCCGGATGCCGCTGATCGCGATGACAAGACCGGTGTCATCGTCGGCAACGGTGCCAGTGACCGTGCAACGATAGGTTTGTCCGGCGACGAGGTTTCCGAAATCACAGGCTTTGACGGCGCCGCCTACCGCATTGGGTAATTCGACGGTTACTGCCTTGAAGGCGATGCGTGGCTGCAAGCTGATGGTCGCCCGCACCGGGTCGGCGTTGGCGACGACGATCGCAGCGCCCAGCTCCAGTCCTTCGTCAATTTCGTGTGCTTGAACCATCTGCGGCGCGATGCTCATCACCGTCAGCGTACAAAGACCAAAGAAAAAGCGCGGCGTCATGGTGAGCCTCGGGTTAGGGCGTAGGAGTTGGCGCGGGTGCGGCCGTGATGGTGAAGCACTGTTCTGCGGGCGCCGTGTAGGTCGTCGCGGAGCATTCGTTACGGGTGGTTTCGGCGACGGAGCTCAGCACGACGCTGCACTCGCCGACCCAGCCCCAACCGCCTTCAGCTGGAATCGCCTGGTCGACGAAAATACTGCGAACGCCCTTGGCATAGCCGCCGGCGAGCGAGCCATTGGTTCGAGCGATGACAAACACTGGAATGCTGTTGGCGGGCGCGCTGACGGTATATCGCCGGGTGGTGCCGTCACCATCGAAGCGCAGATAACGACGATTCGATAGTTTGTTGTATTCGTTGGCGCTACCAGCGGCACAAACTGTGACCGAGCCGCTCAGTGGAACACGCGTGAATATCGGAAAAGTTTGAGTCGATGAGCGATTGCCGAGAATGGATTCCGTCGATCCCCACTCGTCGTTACCCGCGAGCGTGATATTGAGTGACGAGCCGACGGCATCGATGTTGCCTGCTAGAGCCGGATGCTGTTTCTTCAAGATACCAGCATACGCCCAGATGTTAGGCCCGAACGTGCCAGTGCGCCAATCTTGCGAATAAAACGGCGCCAGAATTTGTGGGCCGGAAAGTTTGATTGCGCCGGCGGGATCGAACAGGCGCCAGATGAACTGAATCACCGTCCGCTCCTGGAACCAGCCGAGCGGCGTATCGTTACTGCGATAGTCACTGCGAACGGCGCGCACCGAGCCATCACGAAAGATGAATCGATCGAGCGTGGGCGCCTTGGCGATCATCAAGGCCGTTCCCGTGGCGAGTCCCTCGTGCTGAACCAGCGCAATATCTTGATGTTCGCCACGTTCGGAGTGTGGGCCGCCGGGTGAATAGTTACGCTGCGACTTGTCCTGCGTGAAGTGCGTCATCTCGTGCGCTGTGATCGCCGTCGAGAGTTCTTGCAACTCGAAAGCGGGGGCACCCGATAGAAAAATATGCGGAATGTTTTCGCTACCACCCGTACTGACTCGACCGTCTGCCGCTATCGTGACGGCGCTACGCGAATAAAACGCGCCTGAGCTACGGACGAAACCGCGATCGTAGTTGTTGTCATCGGTCGCACCGCCCTTGTTTTGTGCGCTCCAGAGTATCGATAGGCTATCGACCGAATTCACTGCGCCGTTCTGCGCGACGTATGCTTGTTGCTCCATGGCATCGGCGAGGACGATGTAGGGCGCCGAGACACGTTGGTCATCGCGCAGGATTTTGAGCGCGGCGTCCCACCCGAGCCTGGCTGTCAGCTCTGTGGCCTGTTTGAGTCGCTTGGTGTCCGGAATGTATTCGGTGGCGCGGTTGAGATAAGGCTCGTAGCGAGTACGAATCGTGCTCGCGGCGGTGGATACCGGGCGCATGTTGTCGAGCACATGGATCTCGAAGCCACTGCTGTTTTTTCCGATCGACTTGATGACCGGCGTGTATTTTTTCTTCGGATCGAGGCCCGTGAAGCGCACGCTGCCCGCATCGGATGCGTACGTTCCTGCGACCTTGTTGCCAGCACTATCCTGGAGCTCTATATAGACGTTGCGAATGCCGCTCGTAACCGGGTTGTCCATGTCCGCCTCGAGACGCCCCGCCGAATTGATCTTGCTCGGCCCCGGGCGCTCGTGCTTCGCTATGACTAGGAGTTCGAACGTGTCGGCAACGGTGATGGTGACGCTCGAGTTCACCGCCGGATACGCAGGATTGGAGCACTCGAGTGCGTAGGTAACGGTCTGCGTCAATGCTGGTGTGGTCAGACTGCCCGAGGCTGCGAGGGTTTCAGTGAAGCCCGCGGTGCCGCGACAGCTCTTGATATTCGTCGCAGCCCAATCAACCTTGGCGGTGTTGCCAGCAAGCAGATCGGAATCTGACGCGGTTAGTGACAATGTGGGAGCATTCCATCCGGTGATCGCCGTGCTGCCGTTCGCGCTTCCACCGCGGCCCGTGCATGTCAGAGTGAAGTTAGACAATTCTTTGGTGACGTTGACGGATTGGCTTCCCGAGTTCGCGAGCGAGCCCATCCAATCGCCGCCAGCCGTGCAATTGTCGGCATTGGTGGATGACCAGGTCAGTGTGACGGTCGCGCCGATGCGCGCATCGGTTGTTGCTGTCGAGAAGGTGAGGGTCGGCGCTGGTGGCGGGCCGCCACCGCCGCCGCAACTGACGAGCAATCCGGCCATGGATAGGACGATGATGGGAAGGCACGCACGCATCGCATCACGATACTGGACTTCGGTGCGCTATCAAACAGTTCTGACGATTACGGCAAACTCCAGACGACACCGATGTTGAGATATCTTGGTAGCCACGATCGGGTTCTGGCCTCGAGACCGGTTGGCAACAGTCGCAGATCGGTGCAGCACGGATTGCTGCCGTTGGTTGCGTTATTCACATCTAGCGCGACTTCCAGCAAACCGACTTCAAGTGGCTTGCGCCACGACGCTCGAAAATCAAGATTCCATTGCGCCGGCCATCGGGCTCGGTTGCGCTCGCCGACCACGGGCAGCAGAGCGCCGGTATCGCCGGTCCGGAATTCGGTACGACTCCAACCTGTGCGCCACGAGCCTTGTCCGGAGAGGGTCCACGGGCCACTGCGCCACTGTAAACCCAGCAGTAACGCATGTTGCTGGTTCCAATTTCGCGGTACTTCGATTGCGCCGAAGTCGTCTTCGACCTCCGACCACGCGTAGTTCAGAAAGCCGGACCAGTGCTCATCAAGCGTGTAACGACCCGTAAACTCGACGCCATAGGCAAGTGCACCATCCGGTGCAACACGACGACGATCAATCTCCATCTCCGGAATGAGCGATACCGGGTTGAGCAGATTTTCGTATCGCGGTGACGGGTCGTGGATCCGCTTGCGGTACGCCTCGATACGCCAGGCGCCGTGGTCTGCCAGCAGTTGCTCGTAGCCGAGCACCCATTGATCCGCCCTCTGCACCGGGTGGAAGGTCGTTTCACCATCAGCAACTTGCAGTTCGTCAGCCCGCTGACCTTGAGATGTACGGCCGGCACTGGCTCGCAAGAAGCGACCGTCGGCCAGCTCGTATTCCATGGCCAATCGAGGCGACCAGTCGACAGCGCTGCGCGGTTGGTTGCGGTGATCGGCGCGAATACCAAGGTCGACGCGCCAAGATGATGAGAGAGTGATCAGCTTCGAAGCGTAAGCGGAGATCGAACGAGTCTCTGCATTGATCAGGGTACTGCGATCGAGTTTGGGCGCACGATTGAAGGCCGCAGACAGCGATGGATCAAAGTTTGCCCGTATCGAGTGATCGTAACGAGTGCTGACTTTCAAAAATTCCGTGCCGAGTGACCAGGCACCCGCTTTCTGCCAAGCAAGATCAAAATAATATCCGTCAGTCTGTCGATTTTCGACAACTTGGCCGATGGATATCCTCTCACCCGACCATTCACCGCGACGATTTGCTTTCGAGTCAAATTTGGCGAAGGCTAACGCCAATCGATGATCAGAGGTCGTATCGCGTGTCGCTTTGAGCCACAGCGTGTTGTCGCGATAACCGGCAGTCGACTGTTCGCGCTCCTTGTCAGAGTCGTCGTTTTGATACTTGAGCTCATCCTGAAGGATCGACAGGCCTGCCGCCAAAGTCCAATCATCGACGATCTGCTCTCCGCGGATGAGCAGGTCGGAAAACTCGATTTCAACGTTGTCGATATCTGCTGCACGCGCCACCCAGCCGGCACTGCTACTTCTTCCGGCGACGAGCCAACGACTTGTGGAATCGTTGAGCTCGGTTTCACCAACCGACATGGCGTGAGCGGCCAGTAATGACAATCCGATCTCGTGGTGATTGCCGTTATCGCTTCGACGCGGATGAATATCCATCACGGCGGAAAGGCGATCGCCATGGCGAACAGGAAAAACCCCCGTGAAAAAATCGAGCGTATCTATCGTCACAGGCTCGATGCTGCCCAGAATCGCCCCGTAATCTTTGAAATGAAATGGCGATAGCTGAGGTATGCCATCGAAACGGACGAGCATCTCATCATCGAGACCGCCCCGCACGTGAGTTTTAGAGCTGAGCGGTGTGCTGGCAGTACCCGGAAGAGTGCGCGTTACGCGGATGACGTCCTCGTTGAGTCCCGCGAGATTTTCGATATCCGTCCGTTCGAGCTGCGCGGTGCTCGTCAATGGCGATTCACTAGAGTAGCGACTCGCATAGATCGCGATTTCCGTCAGGGGTTCGAGCTCGTAAGGCGGTTTTTCGGGTGTCGTCGATTCGGGTGCGGGCAGTCGGGTGACTACGAAGAGGCCGGGACGAAGACTGCGCAGGGTCAAACCATATTTCGCGAGTATGCGTAGAGCGGTATCGCGCGGGTTGTCGATGGTCGCATCTTGCGTGATCCGCAGTTCGGCGGTGACCAGCCGATCGCTGAACAAGATGGTGAAGTCGCGCGAGCGCAATTGGTTCAAGGCGGCGGAGAGTGTCGTGCCGGCCGGAATGACCGTAACGGGCGTCGAAGCGGTGGCGAGACCGGGACGAAGGCTGGGCGTCGATAGGAGCAGAAGGCAGATAACGAGCCGAAGTTTCACCCGGCTCATTATAGATAGATCAGAGCGAGTGCTTACGGCTTGCTGATGAGGATCTCCCCGTCACGACGTACCACGTCGAGTTCGACGGCAACGGCGACCGCGGCGAGCGCATCGTCGGGCGTCAGGCCAGCGATGCTCCCGTTCAGGCGAACGTCGGGATCGGTATTTTGGAGAGTGACGCGGTGACCCGTCTCGCGCTCGTACCAGGTGAGAAATGTTGCGAGGCTTGCGCCATCGATATCAATGGGTGAGGGAACTGCTTCGATCCAGCTCCAGCGTTCATCGGTAGCCGAAACCGTCGTTCGTTCGATGGTTTGTGGAGTTGTCGCAGACACGGTGAGTTGTTCACCTGCTTCGGCCGTTGCAAGCGAACGGCTCTCTTCGGGCTTCTGCAGGGCGATCGCGCCTTCGCGAACCGCGACATTGAGCCGCTCCTGATCGTAGTCGACGAGATACTGAGTACCGAGATGTTGGATTGCCCCAAGTCCCGTTTCGACGATCAGCGGTGCGTTCGCATGATCGGCATTCGAGTCGACGAAAATACGACCTTTGTTGAGCCGGAGGTGGCTGTTGTCGCCGAACACCAGTTCGGAATGGGGCGCAACTCGAACCATGAGGCCCGATGCCAGTCGCAGCGATAACGTGGCAGAGCCCGTATTGATCGCTTGTTGGTTGTAGATCGGATCGTTATCACGGAAAGCCGTCATGCCGTGCACCGCCGAGATCGTAGCGACCCGTATTGGAGACTTGTCGGCGTCTTTTGAAATCCAGAGCAGTACGCCAGAAAAAAGTGCGAGTAATACGCTAGCCGCGGTGGCCAGCATCCACCGACGTCGTGGTTGTTGAACTGTCGTCTGCTGTTGTTCGGCAAGACCTTTTTTCCACTCCGAGCGAACGCGCTCAAATGCGGCCTCGCGACGATCGGTTGGAATTCGAGGTGAATCCCGTAACGGGCGAAGTGCTTTCCGGATGTCTTCGTCGTTCATGTTCTATACCTCAAGGCCCGCGGCGTTCGCCGCGGACTTGAAAGCCAGCCGAGCGCGCTGCAGGCTCGATTGAGCGGCATCGTGCGAGACGCCCAGCTTCACCGCGATTTCCTCGGTCGAGAGATCGTCGAGATACTTCCATCGCAGTACCTCGCCGTAGCGTCCCGGCAGCTGCCGAAGGATCGTATCGATTTGCTCCGTTCGCTCTTCCGACGCGGTCTGTTCCTCGGGTTCGTGCTGCAGGTCGGCAGCGCGTTGCTGTGCCACGCGTTGTCCTGCAGGATCCGAGTCCAGACTGACCTGCCTCGCTGCATCCCGGTTCGAGATCTCGAGTAGATCGGCGAGTTCGTTGCGACAGATGCCGGCGAGCCACGAGAACAGGCTCGACTCACCGCGGAAACCATCGAGTTTTCGAACGGCACGACAAAGTGCCCGTTGTGCCGCCTCTTCGGCAAGGCTCGGGTTATCGCGCACCCGTGAGAGGGCAAAGCGGTAAAGGCGGTCGAAATACTCATCGAAAAACTCCTTGAAGGCGAGTTCATCACCCGCCAGGAGCCGCTCCACCCGTTTTTGATCCGACGTTGACATTGCGGCTCGGGAGGTTAGACGGCGCGGGGCACTCGGATCAATCGCGGCGATGGATTTCGGAGCCTTCGGCTGTCTAACCGATCATGAACGCCGTCACCACGCAGCGTGGGCGCACCGCCACGCGAATTCTCAAACAGGGAGCTGGAGCGCCGTCGCGAAGCGGATTTGAGCGTCTCATCCGCTCGTGTTACGCCGTCGCTCATGGCGCCGAACTTCTGGAATTCATGCCAAATCTCTTGGGTTGCATAGAGGAAGACGATCAACCGCTCGCGGTCCTCGGTTATCAGAGTGCGGCGGCGGGTCCCTTGTTCCTGGAGCAGTATCTAGATGCGCCAGTCGACCAGATGCTGCTCGGCCGAGGTGAAACGGTCGATTCTGTAGCAAGGCTCGATCGTCACCGAATCGTCGAGGTCGGCAACTTTGCCAGTCGCGACCGGGCGGCCACGATGGAGCTATTGCAGCAGTTACCCGACTTTCTCGCGCGCGAAGGGTTTGAATGGCTGGTATTCACTGGCACGCCACGAGTGTGCGCACTGGTCGCCAGCTTTGGTGCACCGCTACTCGATCTGGGCCGGGCGGACCCCGCGAGGCTGAAAACCGGTGCCGCTCATTGGGGTCGTTATTACGAAAGTACTCCACGCATCATGGCCGGTTGGCTCGGGCATTGTGCCCAGGTGGCTGCATGAGCGCTGCATTTGCAGATACGCAGCGAACGCTGACATCCGAAGAACTCATCACCGCAGAGCAACAAGCATCGGCATGGTTGGCGAAAACGCCAGATGCATCGGTGCGCTACGGACTTTTTGCCGATAACGGCATTGCCTGGGCCATCATCGATCGTGCCCTGCATCGCAGTTCGTTCGTCAATGTGCCGCTACCCCGTCATTTCAGCGAGGCGCAACTGGCTCACGTGGTTGAAGATGCCGACCTCGACCGAATCATGACGGATGATCCCCACAAGTTGCATCAGTTGCCGGGTGACTGGCGACGGATCGACGACGGAATCTTAGGGTTGCAGTGTTGGGCGAGATCAAGGCCATCGGAGCAACGCCGATTAGGGCAAAGACGAATACCGCCCGATACCTGCAAGGTCACCTACACCTCGGGTAGTACCGGAAATCCGAAAGGGGTTTGTCTGTCGCGAGCGTCGATGGATTCGGTCGTCCATTCTTTGGTGTCGGTGTTGCGACCCCTCGCGGTGCGTCGCCATCTTTCTCTGCTGCCGTTATCGACTTTACTCGACAACCTCGTGAGTCTTCAGGTGGCGCCGGCGCTCGGTGCCACGGTGTCGTTGCCATCATTGGGTGAAACCGGCGTTGGTTATGGCGGGATCGACATCCCGCGCATGTTGGCTTGCGTCGATCGTTATTCGCCGGAAAGTCTTTTGTTGGTGCCAGAGCTGCTGCGCGTGCTGGTAGCATCGGTCGCAAAAGGCTGGCGTGCGCCAGCCAACCTCAAGTTCATCGCTGTCGGCGGAGCCTCTGTTTCTCCAGAGTTGTTGACGGCGGCACATGCCGTCGGATTGCCCGCGTATGAAGGGTACGGTCTGAGTGAGTGCGCCTCCGTGGTTGCCTTGAACCGCCCCGGTGCGGCACGCCATGGCAGTGTGGGGCGTGTGCTGCCGCACGCCCGAGTTCGAATCGACGAGGCCGGTGAAATTTATGTCCGTGGCGCGACGATGTCGGGCTATCTCGGTGCCGACGAACGGGTGAACGATGAGGTGGCGACTGGTGATCTTGGCTTCATCGATGCCGACGGCTTTCTGCATGTGCGAGGTCGACGAAAGAATCTCCTGATCACGAGCCTAGGCCGCAATGTGTCGCCCGAGTGGGTCGAGCGAGAACTGCTCGCGAGTGGCTTACTCGCTCAGGCTGTAGTTTTCGGTGAATCGAAGCCATTTTTATCCTGCTTGATTTATCCGAGCAGCCCGATGGTCAACGCGGCGGAACTCGGTGCGGCGATCGACGCTGCCAATCGTCGTCTACCGGATTACGCCCAAGTTCGGCGCTGGACTTTGCTACCTCAACCTCTACGTCTCGCGGATCAGACGGTGACCGCTAATGGCCGAATCCGTCGCGACGTGGTGTTTTCGCGCTACCAAAATTTGATCGAGGATATGTATGTTGATGCCATCGCCAGTTGATGCCTACGGCCGCTTGGCCGACTCTACCCAAAACGCGCGCCGCTTCCTGTTATCCGCACCCGTCATTCAGCGTGCTTTGGTCGGTGATGTGACGCGCGATCTCTACGTGGCGTTTCTGACGCAGGCGTATCACCACGTCAAGCATACGGTTCCGCTATTGATGGCGGTCGGCAGTCGACTTGATGACTCCAAAGACTGGTTGCGCTCAGAACTGGTTCATTATGTTGAGGAGGAGCACGGCCACGAGCAGTGGATCCTAAACGACATCACCGCTGCCGGTGGCGATGCCGAGCGCGTGAGGCGTTCCAAGCCAAATGTCGAAACGGACGCCATGGTCGCCTACGCCTATGACGTTGCCATGCGCCGCAATCCGGTCGGCTTCTTTGGTATGGTATTCGTTCTGGAGGGAACGAGTGTCGCATTGGCACTCGAAGCGGCGAGTCGGATTCAGTCGGCTCTCGAGCTGCCCGATCGTGCATTCAGCTACCTGCGTAGTCACGGCAAGTTGGATCAGGAACATACCCAGCATCTGGCAGGGATCGTCAATCGACTGGATACACCTCCAGATCACACGGCGATCGGCGACTGTGCCAATGCCATGTTCTGGCTTTATGGCAATGTATTCCGTAGTTTGGAACGAGTGGGCGCATGAATTCGCCAATCAGGGCGTTAGTCACAGGCGGTGGCAGCGGAATTGGGGCCGCGATCGTTCGGCGCTTGGTCGATGAGGGTGCGCGTGTTTTGATCACGGGTCGCGACCTCTCAAAATTGCAGACGATTGCAGCCGAGGCGCCGCAGCAGATCGGTATTCTGATTGCAGATCTCACGATCGACGCGGATCGACAGCGGGTTGCCGAATATGCACGTCATTGGGATCACGTCGGAATCGATACGCTCATCAACAATGCCGGCACCAGTGGCGCCGCATTTCTCGAGGACTCGAATTCGGCGCAAATCAATGCATTGTTGCAGACGAATCTGGTTGCTCCAATCTGTCTGACGCAGGCACTGCTTGCGCACCTGAAGTCGCTGCCGCAAGCGCATATCGTCAATATTGGCTCGGTATTTGGCTACATCGGCTATCCGTCACAGACTGTTTACTCGGCGAGTAAGTTCGGGTTGCGTGGATTCTCGGAAGCTCTGCATCGCGAGCTCGCCGGCACCCGTATCAGCGTGCAGCACATTGCACCGCGGGCGACTCGAACACCGTTGAATTCCAATGCAATGGACGAATTGAACCGACAGCTGGGGAATCAGGTCGATGACCCGGATCGCGTGGCGCAAGTGGTCGTCGCTGGTTTGTCGACCCGCCGTACGAATAGGCTGATCGGTTGGCCCGAGGCATTGTTCGCGCGTGTTAACGCCGTTCTGCCATCGCTGGTCGACGGTGCATTGGTCAAACAGCTGCCGGTCATTCGGCGGTTCATTCAACGAGGTAATCCTTCATGAAGACTTTTTTTGGGCACAAATTTCTCGCGGTGCTACTACTGCTGGCCTCGGTCGCCTCGGTTCATGCCGCCTCGTTGGATGCTGAACTACTCGACATTCAACAAACATGGGCGCGGATCAACTACTCGGCTGCCTCCGCCGACCAAAAGGCGACAGAGTTTGGGCAGTTGGCAACCCGGGCAGCCGCCTTGGCGGCGAGTCAGCCAGGACGTGCCGAGCCGATGGTATGGCACGGCATTGCGCTGTCGAGTCAAGCGGGCGCCAAGGGCGGTCTAGGTGCGCTGTCTTTGGCAAAGCAAGCTCGTAGCGTGCTGGAGTCGTCACTGAAGATCGACGCAACGGCGCTCTCCGGTTCCGCCCACACGAGTCTCGGTACCCTGTATCACAAGGTGCCCGGCTTCCCGGTCGGCTTCGGTGATGACAAAAAGGCACGACATCATCTTCAGGCAGCGCTGAAGCTGAACCCCGCCGGCATCGACCCTAATTTTTTCTACGCGGAATTCTTGCTCGATGAGGGTGAGACGGCGCTGGCGATCAAACACTTGAAGATTGCGCAGGCTGCACCGTCACGCCCCGGTCGCGAGACCGCAGATGCGGGTCGGCGACAGGAGATCGCAGCGCTTCTAGGTAAAGCCGGCTCCGCAGGTCGCTGATACGATAACCACCCATGCCACTCAAGGTTGTCGGACGAGGCGCTCTCGATCTTTGGATCATCGGATTCGTCGCGCTGTTCTTGTTGATGCTTGCGTTGTTCGATGGCGATGTGATGATCGCCCGATATTTCTTTTTCGATGCAACGACGAACGAGTGGATTGCTCGGCACGACTGGTGGGCGAACGAGTTGCTGCATACCGGCGGGCGCGATTTGATGCGTCTCGTCGGTGTTCTCGCGCTGGTAGCTTGGGCGGCTAGTTATCGATCCATGCGCTTATCGGCCTATCGCGCCGACCTCGGTTACTTTGCCGCGTGTATGGTTCTCGTTCCCTTGACGATCGGCATCTTGAAACAGGTCACCAATGTCGACTGCCCCTGGGATCTGCAAGGCTTCGGCGGCAGTATGCCAATGATCCACTGGTTCGAGTTACGACCGGCGGACTTGCCTCATGCGGCGTGCTTCCCTGGGGCGCATTCTTCCTCTGCGTTTGCTTTATTTGGTCTGTTTTTTATTTGGCGCTCAACACGGCCTACATGGGCGATAGGCGCACTACTTTGCACCTTGACACTGGGCACAGCATTTTCGATCGCTCAGCAATCCCGCGGAGCTCATTTTTTGTCGCACGATATCGTCTCGGCACTACTCGCCTGGCTGATCTGTCTAGGGTTGCATCGATTTCGGGGGCGTGATGTCGAATCGAATTCTTGAGATCTCGGTGCTGTGTGCCTTGTCTGTCATTGCATCGCTTGATGTGATCGCAGACGAGGCTCCGGGTCTTCGCTCTCGTGCCGATCGCTTACAGACCGTTCGCCCGCCAGGAATGCCTGACGATGTGACCTTAGAGCGCGAAGGTGCTCGGATTGGGCAAGTCATCATCAAAGTGCAGGATATTTTCGATACCACACGACCCGAGGAAGATACCCGACTCTTTCGACTTGCCAATCGTTGGCACATCAACACGAAGGAATCCACGGTGTTGGATCGCTTGCTTGTACGCAGCGGAGATCTCTATCGTGACTCGGTCGTGCGCGAGTCTGAGCGGCTACTGCGTGATACGCGCTATCTCTACGACGCCACAATCACGCCGATTCGCTACGCCAATGGCATTGTCGATCTCGAGGTTGTCACCCGCGACGTGTGGACCTTGAACCCAGGCGTTTCATTTGGGCGCAAGGGAGGAAAGTCGACGAGCGGTATCGAATTCGAGGAATTGAATTTGTTCGGCCGTGGCACGCAAGTCAGTGTGAAGCAGCAGAACGAAGTCGATCGCGATATTCAGTCTTTTCGCTACATCGACAATCAAATCGGCAGTGGGTGGTGGTCCTTAGAGTTGGAGCATTCCGACTTTAGTGACGGTGGCGCCCAGAGAGCGCTGTTGGAGAGGCCGTTCTACGCACTCGATACACGCGAGGCGTACGGCGCTTTTTGGTTCAAAGACGAACGGATCGACCCTCGCTACAACGACGGCGAGCTGCTAGGAAGGTATCGACGCGAGTCGGCGACCAAAACTCTCTATCTTGGTCGATCAGCCGGACTTCGTGAGGGATCGGTGACTCGCTGGACCTTTGGCGTATCCGACGAATCGACGCAGTTCGATCGTGCAGAACTTGATCGTCCTCTGTTCACGATTCCGAGCGACCGCCGTTTCGTCTATCCGTGGGCGCAGTTCGAGTGGATCGAAGATGATTTTCGTGTGTTACGCAACCGCGATCAGATCGAGCGTAACGAGGACTTCCAGTACGGCTGGCGAGTCCGAGGTCGTCTCGGTCGTTCGCTCGAGTCCTGGGGCTCGGACCGTAATGCCTGGTTGCTCTCCGGTGAGCTGCACAAAGGCTACGAGCTCGATTCGAAAAGCAGTCTGTTCATCGCCGGCAGTCTCGGCGCGCGTTACGAGGAAGATGGATTACGAAATGCGAAGGTCTCGGCATCGGCCCGTTACTATCACCGTCAGTCCGATCGCCGCCTATTTTTCGCGAGCGCCGAAATCGATTCGGGCGAAAAACTCGATCTCGATAACGAGATTTTACTCGGTGGTGAGAATGGTCTCCGCGGCTATCCTTTACGTTATCGAAACGGCCAAGGCCGCTGGACCGTGACCTTGGAGCAGCGCGGTTTTACCGACTGGTATCCTTTCCGTCTCGTCCATGTCGGAGCGGCCGCCTTCGTCGACGTGGGTGGCACCTGGGGCAATGTGGATGGGCAACGGTCCCGTCACGACGTCCTCGCCGATGCGGGGGTGGGACTGCGTCTCGGCAACAGCCGATCAGCTCTCGGCAACGTGCTGCACATCGATTTGGCCTTTCCACTGCAAGGTGATCGCTCGATCAAGAGCATGCAGATCATCGTCGAAACCAAGAAGAGCTTCTGATGACCATACGATGGAAACCGGGTTTGACGGCGCTGACGGCACTAGTTTCGTTGTGGTGTCTGCTGTTGCTGAATTCGCCGCTGTGGACTTATCTGAACGAGATTCGCCCTATCGGCGATGCTCGAGATGTCGCTTTTCTGGCGAGTTTCTTCTTGCTGGCGGGCCTCGCCACCAATCTTTTTCTGACGCCGTTGACTCTGATTAGGCCGTTGGCGAAGCCGTTGCTGGCACTCGTGCTGGTTTTCGCTGCGTCGGCCAGTTACTTCGTCGATGTTTACGGCGTACTGATCGACAAAGTGATGATCAGAAACGTCTTGGAAACGAATGCCACCGAGAGCTTCGAATTACTCACGGGCCGTATGTTGCTGCAAGTAGGCGTGCTCGGAATCCTGCCTGCTGTGTTGTTACTGATGATGCCCGTCACGTTGAAGAGTTGGCGTGGTGAGCTTCGCGATCGTGGCATCGCGATGGCATTGACCATTGCCGGTGTTGGTGTCATTGCCGGTTTCTTTTACCAGGATCACGCCTCGTTGCTGCGCAATCATCGTGAGATCCGGCACATGCTGGTGCCCGTCAATTTCATTGCGGGTCTTGGTAGTCATGTCGGTGACAAGCTCAAGCCGACGATTCCTTATACCCGCATCGGCGAAGATGCTAAGCGGGTTGTCAGTGTCTCTGGTCAAAAGCCGATGCTGGTGGTTTTTGTGCTTGGTGAAACCGCGCGTGCTGCGAACTTCTCGCTGGGCGGATATTCACGACCGACGAATCCTACACTCTCGCGTATCAAGGATTTGATCTACTTTCCCGAGGTCGCCTCGTGCGGCACGTCGACGGCGATTTCCGTTCCGTGTCTCTTTTCCGATATGGGTAGATCAGGGTTCGATGCCGAAGAAGCGAAGGCTCGT
>JACCDG011433678.1_pt1 | contig 19369 bp, 15 predicted proteins | sample 7442471 | NCBI WGS metagenome assembly JACCDG01 (sample SAMN15323444, study PRJNA562643) | freshwater metagenome | isolation source: river surface water | place: USA:Blue River Watershed | collected 2017-08-17 | reverse complement strand
GCCGATGCCGTTGTCGTGGATCTCGCACAGCTTGATCACGCCTTCCGGATTGATCACGAAGGTGCCACGCAGGGCGAGGCCTTCTTCTTCGATCATCACGCCGAAGTTGCGGGTGATGGTGCCGGTCGGGTCGCCGATCAGCGGGTACTGCACTTTGCGGATCGTGTCGGAGGTGTCGTGCCACGCCTTGTGCGTGAAGTGCGTGTCGGTCGATACGCCGTAGACCTCGACGCCGAGCGACTTGAGGGTGTCGTAGTTGTCGGCGAGATCACCGAGTTCCGTCGGGCAGACGAAGGTGAAGTCGGCCGGGTAGAAGAAGAACACAGACCACTTGCCTTTGATCGACTGGTCGGTGACTTCGACGAACTTGCCGTTATGGTAGGCGGTGGCCTTGAACGCCTTGACGGCGGTATTGATGAGGGACATGTGACTTCCTATCGATAGTTAGAGGGTTGCAACGCGCCACAGCCTAGTGGCGCGGTGCGGATGATGGGCTGGAAACCGGATTTTGTACAATCGATAGATCGAATGTTATCGATAGATTTTATCAATCGAATCGACCCTAGGCCCCGAATCGCCCGCGATGTCGGGCGGGCCTCTACAATTCCGGCGTTCCGACGCGCACTTTAGGGGGTATCCATGAGTCGTTCTGTTCGGGCTCGCGCCCAGGTTTCTTTGATGCTTGCGGGGCTTGTGATGTTCATCGCACAGACCGTTGCGGCCGACGCTACACAGGGTCGGGTCATCGAGTCGGCGGACGGCTTCGATGTGTTGTCGACGCGTGAGCGCGTCGAGCCCGAGAACCGCATGGTGCGCGAGCGTCTCGAGACCTTGCTCCCAAGGCTCATGGCCGAGACCGATCTCGACATGTGGCTCGTGATCAACCGCGAGTATGCCGAGGACCCCGTCTATTTCACGCTCGTGCCGCAGCCGAGCTTTGCGGCGCGCCGCACGACCATGCTCGTGTTTCATCGGCAGCCCGATGGCAGCGTCGCGCGGCTATCCGTCAATCGCTATCCGCTCGGCGAGCCCTATTCATCGGCGTGGGCGGGTGGAGATCTCGATGCGCAATGGAAGGCTTTGGCCGAGCTCATCGTCAGCCGTAATCCGAAACGTATCGGCATCAACGTGTCGCGCGAGTGGCCCGTCGCCGATGGTCTGACTTCGGCCTTGCACGCGCGTTTACGCGAGGTGCTGCCGCCTGATTTCGCATCGCGACTCGTGCCCGCCGAATCGCTCGTCGTGCGCTGGCTCGAGACGCGTAGCGCGTCGGAACTGACCGTCTACCCGCAGATCGTCGCGATTGCGCGCGGCGTCATCGCCGAAGCCTTTAGCACTCGCGTCATCACGCCGGGTGTCACCACCACGCAAGATGTGGCGTGGTACATCCGCACGCGTTTCGAAAGTCTCGGTCTGTCCATCTGGTTTTTTCCGGATGTGAACCGTCAGCGCCAAGGGGTCGCGTGTGAGGCCGATGCTCCGTTCTGCGGTGGAGGTGGCGTCATCGAGCCCGGCGACGTACTGCACACGGATGTCGGCATTTGTTATCTCAAGCTTTGCACCGACACCCAAGAAATGGGTTACGTCGCGAGACTCGGCGAGACGGAGGTGCCGGCGGGTTTGCAGGCTGCGATGCAGACGGGCAATCGATGGCAAGATCTCTTGACCACCCATTTCGCGACGGGCCGCACCGGTAACGAAGTGCTCTCCCTGACTCGTGCTGGGGCGACCAAGGCGCGTATCACGGCGAGTGTGTACACCCATGCGCTCGGCATGTTCGGGCACGCGCCCGGACCGACCATCGGCATGTGGGACAACCAAGGGCCGACGCCCGTGCAGGGCGACTGGCCCATCTACCCGAGCACCGTCTACGCCATCGAGGGGAACATCAAGCAGGCGGTACCCGAGTGGGGTGGCCAACTCGTACAGATGAAGCTCGAGCAGAGCGCGTTATTCGATGGCGAGCGAGTCACGTACCTCGCAGGCCGTCAGACCCGCTGGCACGTGGTTCGTTGACCGAGGCGACGTCGCCGTGCAACCAATCCGCGACAAGTCTTTTCAGCGTCTGATTCAGCGTGCGAAAGCCGCTATTTTTCGGCGCAGGAGCTCGATCCACTCGCGAAGCTTGGCGGGAATCTTGGCCACGGGTGGGCCGTTCGGGTCGATCTCTGCGAAGGGCACGATGCCGGCCAGCACGCCGTACAGGAGTAACGCAGCACCGCCGGTGAAGAACAGCAGTGCCGCAGCGATCACGCGAATGAGCGTGACCTCGGCCCGCAGGTAGCGAGCGAGTCCGAGGCATACGCCACTGACCCACGCGCCCTGGCTGATTTGCTGCAGGGAGGGTGCCGTCTCGGTTGTTTTCTTTGAGTCGGAGGATGCCTGTTCGACACCCGGTCTTCGAACAGGGCCGATTTCCTCGAGGGCGGGCAGCAGTTCCTGCAGGGTGATCACCGTCGCCTGCGGCGGTTGCCGTCGTCGACACTGATCGGCGACGGCCTGCTCGAGATCGAGAAGGATCTCGTCACGATCAGGGTCGTCACCGAGTGCCGCTGCAGACTCAGCGAGATACGCCTCGAGACGTGCGTAGGCATCTTCCTCGATGGGATAGGAGTTGCGATTGAGGCTCGCATGAATGACGCGTTGCATGAGGTTCTCCGTGACGATCAACCGCCGAGCTCGATGAGCGTGCGGTCGATGGTTTTCCAGTAGCGATCGAGAGTGTCGAGGTGGCTACGCCCTTGAGAGGTGAGTCGGTAATACTTTCGCGGCGGGCCGAGACTCGATTCTTGCCACTCGTAATGAACCCAGCCTTCGCGACGCAATTTACTGAGCAGGGGATATAGGGTGCCCTCCTGCGTCGCGAACTCGGTTTTTTCGAGCCGCGAGAGGATGTCGGCCGCATAGAGTTCGCCGGTACCCACGACTTTGAGCACCGCGAACTCGAGCAAGCCTTTCTTGATGGCCGCGAAGTTATTTTCTCGGGTCACGTGATTAAAACCAGTACCTTTATTAGAAAAGGTACAGGAGCAAAACCCCCGGGTCAAGCGGCCCAAAAGATCGTGCAGACGCACGGCGAGGTGTCTCAAGGGACGGTTTAAACTGCGCGCGTAGTGCGGCGATTTAGAGTCCGCCTCCGGAGACCGACATGCAAAAAACCCTGATCTCGCTTCATCTTTGGTTGGCCGCGTTTTTCTTTCCGATCGCGGTGATGTTCGCCTCGACGGGCGCGCTCTACACGATCTCGATCAAGGGGAGTTACGAAGAGACGAGTCGGTCGATCACGTTGACGCAGCCGCTTTCGCCTGAGCTCAGTGTGTTGACGGGTGTCGTCGAGCGCGCGCTCGATGAGGCGGGTATCGAGCCCCCTTCGGGCGCAGCCTCGATCAAGAAAGCGGGAAACGCCTTCGAACTCGAATGGACCGGCGTACGTCGTGATGTGGTGTTGAAGCCCTCTGCCGATTCTTTGAGCGCCACGCTCGTCATCAAAGAAACCACGCCTTGGCGTCATCTCGTGCAACTGCACAAGGCGAAGGGCAGTGACATCGCCAAGGGGATCTCGGTGCTCTGGGGTATCGGGCTCGTGCTCATTCTGCTTTCCGGTCTTCTGATGGCGTGGAATGTGCCGGTCTATCGACGCAAAGCGCTCGCAGCAGGCGGGCTGGGCCTCCTGACGTTCGCGGTGTACGTGCTCGTCGGCTGATGAGCGTCGATCGCCTTGGCTACTGCCTCGACGGGCGTTGGCTCACGCCGGGCGAACTCGCCTTCGCGCCATCGAGCCGTCTCGTCGCGGCCGGTGAAGGCTGGTTCGAGACGCTGCGCGTCGAGTCTGGGCGGCCGATGTTTTTATCGCCGCATCTCGATCGACTGACCGACGCCATCGCCACGTACTGTGGCGCCGATCAAGTCGAGCCGGCTCGATATGCCGCGCAGCGCTGCCTTGCGGCCATGGCGCCGAAGTTTTCCGAATATCCGTCGGGTCGATTGCGTCTCGTACTCGCTCGTGATGAGTCTCGACTCGACGCCCACGCCGATGGCTGGCAGGCGCTTGGCGAGTGGAGTGAGCATCGTTCCTCGGCCGCATCGCTCGAGCAGGGCCTCGACGTCGTCATCGCCTCTTTTCCACATCCCGGCTTGGGGCGTTTCGGAAAATCGACGAGTTATCACTGGTCTCTCGCGGCGCGACAAGAAGCATTGGCGCGCGGTGCGAGCGAAGCGCTGCTCGTTCGCGATGGCGAAATCAAGGAGGGCGCGACCGGCGCGCTCGCGTGGCAATCGAACGGTCGATGGTTCGTTCACGAGTCGCCCGATGTGCTCGAGAGTGTGACGCTCGATGCGCTGCGCCGCGCGGGTGTAACGATTCAAACGGGGACGTTGCCGGTTGATCGGCTCGAGCCTGCATCGTCGACGCGCATCGAAGGTCTTATTTTGATCAGCGCTTTGCGTCTCGCGATGGCCATTCGCAGTTGTGATGGCCGCGCGCTGCCAAGTGCCGTCGCCGAGGCCGAGCGATGGCGCGCGGCCTTACTCGAACTTCACGCACGAGAAGCGCGGTGAGTTCGACGGGTTCGCTCGCCGACCTGCGTGAAGCCGCCGAGCGATCTCGCGCCGCAGTCGAGCCCTTTGCCTGCTTGGTGTCGGCGCGCGGTCATGCCGATCTCGGCCGCCGTTCGCTCATGGCGAGTGAGCTCTCTCTCGAGTGGAGCGCACCCGCAGGTCTTTCGTACTCCCGAGATATCGCAGACACCCTTCGCCAGGTTTCGCTTCGTGCGTTCGGTCGGGGTGCGCAGGGTCTGCTCGTACTTCTCACGCATGAGGCCGCGGCCTGCTTCGATCGCATTCCGGTGCACGACGACTGGCTCGGCTTGCCGCGTATCCAGATGTGGTCTGCCTCTCGGGTCGAGTACGCCTCGGGGGGTGAGGGCGGCGGGGCGTGGGGCGGCCCGCGTCGGACGTTGCAGCTCGATTCGCGCGAGGCTTTCGAGTCGCCGCAGCTCAAAGATTGGCATGCACAGGCCGTCGGGAAGATTCATGAGGCGATCGCCTCGGGTCGTCTGTATCAACTATGCCTCACGTTCCCGGTGCGTTTCTCGCCTCCGAAAGATCCGGCGACGCTATTCGCATCGCTCTTATCGAGAAACCCGGTCGATCATGCAGCCTGGGTCAGTCTGCCCGACTTCGAGTTGCTGTCGGCGAGCCCGGAGCGGTTTTTGTCGGTGCGTAATCGCGAGGCGATCTTGCGTCCCATGAAAGGCACGCGTCGACTCGAGGGTGTCGCGGCCGAGCAGGCGCTTCGCGAGCTCGGTGAGTCGATCAAGGATCGCGCCGAAAACGTCATGATCACCGACCTCGCGCGCAACGATCTCGGTCGCGTGTGCGTGCCCGGGAGCGTGACAGTGGACTCACTCTTCGAGGTCGAACGCTACGCGAGCGTGGCGCAGATGACGTCCACCGTACGGGGCGCACTGCGCCCCGGGGTCGATGTATGGGATGCCCTCGCTGCGGCGTTTCCGCCGGGCTCGATGACCGGCGCACCCAAGATCGAAGCCTGCCGAATGATTCGTGAACTCGAGCAGGGCCCGAGAGGGCTATACGGCGGAGTTCTCGGTTGGGTCCAGCCGAATGGCAACGCGGAGTTCAGCGTCGTGATCCGCTCGTTGCAGTCACGTGGGGACGAAGCGCGATGGGACATCGGCGGCGGGATCGTGCACGATTCGCAGGTCGAGTCGGAGTGGGATGAGGCTTGGGCGAAATTCATCGCCCTTCGTGCACTGACGTCCACCTGAAATCTCGATCGGGAGAATTCTTTGATTCATTCTGAGCAAGAAGACGCCGGTTCTTTGGGTGTAGTGGGGCGCCGCATCGGCCTCGTACTGGGCCCGATCTTGGCGCTCGGCTTGCAAGGAATTACACCACCCGAGGGTCTCACCCCTGAAGCGTGGTGGGTGGTGTCGCTCGCGGCGCTCATGGTGGTGTGGTGGGTGACCGAGGCGATCCCGATCGCCGCGACGGCATTGTTGCCCCTCGCGGTGTTGCCGTTACTCGGTGCGGCCTCCGTCAAGGATGCGGCCTCGCCTTATGCCGATCCCATCATCTTCCTCTTCATCGGTGGGTTCATGCTCGCAGCCGCGGTCGAACATTGGCGACTGCATGAACGCATCGCGCTGTCGATCGCCTCGTTCGCGGGTGGGCGGCCGATCCCGCTCGTCGGATGTTTCATGCTCGCATCGGCGGTGATCTCGATGTGGATCTCCAACACAGCGACCACGCTGATGCTGGCGCCCATCGCGCTCGGTGCGGCGAGAGCCTTGTCGCCCGACGGCAAACCAGACCTCGCACTCGGAGGTGCGTTGCTGCTTGGCGTGGCGCACGCTGCGACGATTGCGGGTGTGGGCACGCCGGTCGGATCACCGACCAACCTCATCGCGATCGGTTTCTTTGAGCGCGCCGGAGAACCGATGGCGTTCACCGATTGGATGCGCGAGGCCGCTCCGCTCATCCTCATTCTTCTTCCCATCGCCTGGTTGCTGGTGTGCGTGCCGCTTTTCAGAAAGCCTGCGACGGCGTCGGCGGCTGTCGCCGAGGTCGTCCGTGGGGCGCTACAAAAACTCGGTCCGATGTCGAAGCCCGAGATTCGAGTCGGGATGATCTTCGGGCTCGTTGCACTCGCGTGGATGTTCCGACTTCAGATCAACGAGTGGCCGCCGCTCGCGAAGTTGGGTGACACGAGCATCGCCGTCATCGGCGCGCTCCTCCTGTTTCTCGTGCCGTCGGGTCGCAAGAGTGGCGAGAAGCTCATCGATTGGCCGCGCGCCGAACGCATTCCTTGGGGTATCGCCATCCTCTTCGGCGGTGGGCTCTCGCTCGCTGCAGCGATGGAAGCCACCGGCCTCGCGCAATGGATCGGTACCTGGATCGTGAGCCTCGAGGGCCTGTCGACCTTCGGTCTCATCGCAGTGCTCGTGATCACGACCATCTTGATCTCCGAGCTCGCGAGCAACGTCGCGACGCTGACCTCCATGCTGCCTGTGGTGGCGGCGATCGCTCAGGCAACCGACACGCCGCTTCAATCGCTCGCGTTTCCCGTCGCCATCGCAGCGAGTTTCGCGTTCATGTTGCCGGTGGCGACCGGACCCAATGCGATCGCGTTTTCTTCCGGGGTCGTGACCTTGAAGCGAATGCTCGTGATCGGATTCGCGCTCAATCTTGCGGCGGCCACGGCCATCATGGCCTTGCTCGCCGGTTAGTCGACTCTCACCCAATACTGATTTCGATAGAACGGTCCGAGGTAGCCGCGAACCTCGAGTGTTCGACCGTCGCTTTGCGGAGTGAGGCGAACTCGATACACCTTGCCGTCGTTCGGGTCGAGGATGTTTCCACCATCCCAATGAGTCGCGCTGCGGTTGCGACGCACGCCCTCGAGTATGGTCATGCCTGTGATGGGCTGGTTTTTCTTTGCTCCGCTGCAGGCGAGACATTTGGCGTCGCGCTTATCGGGTTCGAGGATCAGCTCGATACGCCCGGTCAGTACGCCGGCAGAGTCTGAGATTCGTACGTGGGAACGTGCTTGGCCCGTCTTGTCGTCGACGGTTTTCCAAAGGCCGACGGGGGAGGCCGCCTCGGAATGAGGAATAGCCGACGCGATGACGCCAAGGGCGACCACGCCGAGCACCATGAACCGCTTGAAGGGGATTGTCCGCATTCGGGTATTTTATCCGGATATCCTTGCGCTCATGCGCAAGAGTGGGGTCCTGTGGGGCGGAGGGGTCGCGATCGCAGCGGTAGTGATCGCGATCGCCCTCACGATCGTGATGCGCCTTGCTCCCGATTCGGAGCGTGGCGTGGCAGCCACCTTCGTCGGCAGCGCAGGTTGCGCGGAGTGCCATGCGGACGAACATGCCGCGTGGCAGGGCTCGCAGCATGCCAAGGCGATGCAACATGCGACGGTCGCCACGGTACTCGGCAACTTCGACGACTCGACGTTTCGTTACGCCAACGTCACCACGACTTTTTTTCGACGCGACGACAAGTTCTTTGTCAGAACCGACGGACCCGACGGTGCGCTGGCAGATTTCGAGGTGAAGTACACCTTTGGAGTCGAGCCGCTGCAGCAGTATCTCGTCGAGCTTCCGGGCGGCCGACTGCAAGCGCTCTCGATCAGCTGGGATACCCGCCCGCGTGAGCAGGGCGGCCAGCGCTGGTTCCATCTCTATCCCGATGAGCGCATCGACCATCGTGACGAATTGCACTGGACGCAGCCAGCCCAAAATTGGAACGTGATGTGCGCCGACTGCCATTCGACCAATGTCCGCAAAAACTTTGATGCCGAGACTCTGACGTTCGCGACGAGCTGGTCCGATCTCGCCGTCGGCTGTGAAGCCTGTCACGGGCCGGCCTCCTCTCACGTGCAGTCGCCCAGCACGCCGTATCTCGTGGGTGTTGGCAAAGATCGCGCCTCCGCCGAGATGCAGACCTGCGCAGCCTGTCACTCGCGACGTGCTCAGTTTGCGGAAGGCGCGAAAGCGGGAGACGCCTTGCTCGATCACTACCTGCCCGAGACCTTGTCCGAAGGCCTGTATCACGCCGATGGTCAGCAACGGGGCGAGGTATTTGTTTGGGGATCGTTCTTGCAGAGCGATAAGCATGCCGCAGGGGTGACCTGTGCCGCCTGTCACGACCCGCACACCCAAAAACTCAATAAGCCCGGCAACGCCACGTGTACGCAATGTCATGCGGCAGCCGAATTCGATACGCCGAAGCATCATCACCATGCGACGAGTGCGCCGCAGTGCGTGAGCTGTCACATGCGCGAGGAGACCTACATGGTGATCGATCCGCGTCGCGATCATGGGTTTCATGTGCCTCGGCCCGATCTCACCATGACTCTCGGCGTACCGAATGCCTGCAACGACTGCCATGCCGATCGCGATGTACGGTGGGCGGATACGGCCCTGCAGCGCTGGTACGGTGAGGCGTATCGCGAACGGCCGCAATTCGCCGAAGGCCTACACGCGGGTCGACGCGATGAGGCGGGTGCCGTATCGAAGTTGATGGGCCTCATCGATGATCCGAAGCAGGCAGGCATCGTTCGTGCTTCGGCCATCGAGCTTTTGGCGCGTCACGCGGGCGAGGTGCCGGCAGCAACCGTCCGTAGACAGCTCGCCGATGCCGACCCTCTCGTTCGCTATCACGCGCTGCGGGCTCAAACCGATTTGCCACTCGAGCGTCGTGCGTCGCTGCTCGCTCCGTTCCTTGGCGATGCGACCCGTGCGGTGCGTCACGAGGCGGCGAAGCAATTGATTCCGGTGAGAGCGTCTTTGAGTGAGGGGGATCGAACTCGCCTCGATGCTGAACTCAAATATCTCGAACAAGTACTGAACCATGATTTGAGTCGTGGAGAGTCCTGGCTCAATCTCTCGGTGCTTCAGGTCGCACGTGGCGATCGCAGCGGAGCGGAACGAAGTCTGCGTCGCGCCATCGCCATCGAGCCGAGATTCATTCCAGCTTATGTGAATCTCGCTGATCTACTGCGCGCCTCGGGTCGTGAGAGTGAGGCCGAGGCGCTGATGCGTGAGGGTCTTCAAAGAAATGCAGAGGCGCCGAGTCTGCGCGAAGCCCTTGGGTTCTCTCTCGTCAGGCAGGGTCGAAAGCCTGAGGCATTGGCCGAATTCGCGGCAGCGTACCGCGCGGCACCCGACGAGCCCCGATTCCGTTACGTCTATGCACTCTCGCTCGACGACGCCGGTCGTCGAGCCGAGGCTAGGCGCATGCTCGAGCTCGGACTAAAGAGTCGGTTCCATCGCGACTCGCTCATTGCCTTGGCCGCTTGGGCGAACCGCGAGGGCGATCGTGCTGCAGCAGAGCGCGCAGTCGCCCGACTGCGTCAGGTCAATCCGTCCGACCCCGCGTTGTCCGCGGGTTTCGGACGCTGAACGGATTGGTGTCTAATCTGCATATGCCTGTTCCGTCCGACACCGATTTCATGCGCCAAGCCTTAGGTCTGGCTCGGCAGGCTGCCGATCGCGGCGAGGTCCCTGTCGGCGCCGTGCTCGTTCGCGGAACGGAGGTGATCGGCGAGGGCGCTAATTGTCCCATCCACAGCCACGATCCGACGGCGCACGCTGAAATCGTCGCGCTGCGTGATGCGGCGCTACGCACCGACGACTATCGGCTCAACGACTCGACGCTCTACGTCACGCTCGAGCCCTGCATTATGTGTGCTTCCGCGCTCGTGCATGCTCGCGTGAGTCGAGTGGTGTTCGGCGCGTGGGATCCGAAGGCCGGTGGAGCCGGTAGCATCGCCGATATCTTTGCGATCCCTGCGCTCAATCACCGGGTCGATGTATTCGGTGGCGTGCTCGCTGAGGAGTGTGGCGAGTTACTCAGCGCGTTCTTTCGAGCCCGACGCTAGTCATCGGTTCTGCATCGTCGGGGAAGCTCTTGCGCATCAGGGCGAGATACTGCTGAACGTGGTCGACCATTTGTTTGGTCTCGAAACCTCGCGCGTAGCCGTTCTTGGCCTGCAGGTACCAAAACTCTTCGGAGAGCAGCGTCAGCCGCTCGCGCACGTCGATCCAGGCATCGGGGTCGCCACCCTGTCTCGCCGTGAGCACGCGGGCATCTTCGAGGTGACCGTAGCCCATGTTGTAGGCGGCAATGGCCATCCAGAGTCGATCCGGGTCGCGAATTCGTGAGGGAATGGTGGAGTACAACTGCGCGAGATAGCGAGCGCCCGCCATGATGCTCTCGCGTTCATCGAAGGGGTTGCTCACGCCGAGCGATTGGGCCGTGCGCGGCATCAGCATCATGAGCCCCTGGGCGCCAAAAGAAGACACGGCGTCGGCATCCCACATCGACTCCTGATAACCCACCGCCGCCACGAGTCGCCAGTCGAGTCCGGAAAGCTCGGCTGCCTCTTCAAAGAATTCACGCAATTCCGGGAGTCTCGCCTCCATGTCGATTAAAAGTTGCTCCGAGTTCGCCCGCGGCAGCACGAGCGGACGAGAGAGTGCTTCGATCTCGAGTGTCGGCGGTGGAATCTTGGTTCGTTCGCGGACGAGGAAGGCGTTCGCTGCATCGAGGAGGTCCCGCCCGTCCCGGCGAACCATCCAATAGAGTTCGCGACGCTCAGGTAGCGCGAACGCCACTTCGAGCGAGGGATGAAGCGCGCGTGCCGCCGCAAATTCTCGACCATCCATCAGCGTGACGTCGGCCCGGCCTGAGCCAATGATCTCGAGCGGGTCGCGGCCGACGTTTCGGGGAATGACGGTGTAACGGATTCGCTTGCGACCGATGGAGGGTTGCTGCTCGAGCCAGTTGAGTTCGGCGCTCTCGTCCATGACGATCACGCGCCTCTTCGAGATTTCTTCGATCGATTTCGGCCGAGGGTTCCCTTTGGCGTGAATCCAGAAGAGCGGGGACTCCGAGTAGGCTTCGGAGGGCAGGGCGATCTGGCGCCAGCGCGGGCTCCACGACAACTGCGCGGCGGCAAGGTCTGCCCGCTTGTCCCGCAATGCGTTTCGCAAGCCCTGACGATCGGACTCGACGACCAGGGTGAGTTTGACCCCGAGTTCTGCAGCAAAACGCTCTGCCAGTACGTATTCCGCGCCTTCGGGGCCTTCCGGGCCAATGTAGTAGGTGGTCGGGCCGTTCAGCGTGGCCACGCGCAATTCGCCGCGGTCGCGGATTTCCTCGAGTAGGCCGCCGCGGCCGCAGCCGGCCAGCGCCAGCAAAACCACGAGCGGAAGAAGGGTCCGGAGCACCCTTCGGACTGTCCCGGTCCGAGTCATGTCGGGTAGAATACCCGGCTCCGGAGAGGTACCGAAGTGGTCATAACGGCGCCGACTCGAAATCGGATGGTCGGTTAATCCCGGCACGTGAGTTCGAATCTCACCCTCTCCGCCACTTTCCAAAAGCGACGCCATGCCAGCGAGTCACATCTACAAGGTCATGTTCGTGAATCAGGGCAAGATCTACGAGGTCTACGCCCGCAAGGTCAATCACGGCAGCCTGTTCGGTTTCATCGAGATCGAAGAACTCGTTTTCGGCGAGCGCTCGACCGTAGTGCTCGACCCGGGCGAGGAGCGCATCAAGTCCGAGTTCGAAGGCGTCAAGCGCAGCTATCTGCCCTTGCACTCCGTGCTGCGCATCGACGAAGTGAAGAAACAGGGCGTCAGCAAGATCAGCACCTACGAAGGTTCGAACGTGGCCCAGTTCCCGATGCCTGTCTTTCCGCCGCCGGCGGGTGACGGGTCAAAGAAATAGGCCGCGTCGCAACCATGCTCGTACGCGGCGCCCCCGCGCTTTCCGGTTTCCGTTTACGCAAGTTGCTGCCGCGCCTGCGCGCCGTCGTCGGTGCCATCGAAGCCGTCGAGACGCGTTTCGTACATTTCGTCGATCTATCGCGTGATCTCAGCGCAGAAGAAACTCGCACACTCGAGTCACTGCTCCACTACGGTTCTCGCACTGAAGCGGCTCTGGTTGGAGCCCCTCTTGGTGAGACAACAGGTGTCACAGGTTCGCAGACCCTATGGGTGATTCCGCGTCCAGGCACCATCTCGCCTTGGGCGAGCAAGGCTACTGACATCGCCAAGGTGTGCGGTCTTGAGGCCGTGCGCCGCATCGAGCGCGGCATCGAATATCGATTGACGTGCGCGTCACCGCTCGATCGTGCGGCACTTGAGGCCATTACGCCCCTGCTGCACGATCGGATGACCGAGATCGTGATCGACGAGGTCTCGAAGGCCCAAGCGCTCTTCACCATCGAGTCGCCCCGGTCTCTGCGACGGATCTCTTTGAAGGCGGGTCGCGCGGCGCTCGAAGCGGCCAACGCCGAACTCGGTCTCGCGCTCTCGACCGACGAGATCGACTATCTGCTCAAGGCATTTCGCGAGCTCGGTCGCGACCCGAGTGATGTCGAGCTCATGATGTTCGCGCAGGCGAACTCCGAGCACTGCCGGCACAAGATCTTCAACGCGGAATGGATCATCAACGGCGAGCCGCAGAAGAAATCGCTGTTTTCGATGATCCGCAATACTCATGCGCAAGCCCCTCAGGGCGTGCTGAGTGCCTACAAAGATAACGCCGCCGTCATCGAGGGCGTCGCCCACGGGCGTCGCTGGTTCCCCGACCCTGAGACGGGGGTCTACGGCGCCCACCTCGAGCCGATCGACATTCTCATGAAGGTCGAGACGCACAATCATCCGACGGCGATTTCTCCGTTTCCGGGTGCCTCGACGGGCTCGGGTGGTGAAATCCGTGATGAGGGCGCGACTGGCATCGGTGCAAAACCGAAAGCGGGGCTTGTCGGTTATTCGGTGTCTCACCTGCGCATTCCGGGTTTCGAGCAGCCGTGGGAGTCACTTCCTGGCAAGCCGGCGCCTGGCAAACCCGATCGCATCGCTTCGGCGCTCGACATCATGCTCGAAGGGCCGATCGGCGCTGCGGCATTCAACAACGAGTTCGGGCGACCGGGGATCAACGGCTATTTCCGTACACTCGAAATTCAGGCGGCAGGTGACTCCGCCACGCGATTCCGCGGTTATCACAAGCCCATCATGATCGCCGGCGGTCTCGGCAACGTGCGTCGATCGCACATCGAAAAACACGACTGTCCGGCTGGCGCGAAGATCGTCGTACTTGGCGGCCCGTCGATGCTCATCGGGCTCGGGGGCGGTGCGGCCTCTTCGGTCGGCGCGGGCGCTTCGAGTGCCGATCTCGATTTTGCGTCCGTGCAGCGTGGCAACCCGGAAATGCAGCGTCGCGCGCAAGAAGTCATCGACCGTTGCTGGGCGCGCGGTGATCGCAACCCGATCTTGCTCATTCACGATGTCGGTGCGGGCGGGCTCTCCAACGCCGTGCCCGAGGCCGTCGCACATAGTGGTCGTGGTGCCATCGTCGATTTACGCGCGATCGCGAGCGACGAGCCCGGCATGTCGCCCATGGAGCTCTGGTGCAACGAGTCGCAGGAGCGCTACGTGCTCGTTGTCGGCGCCGAGTCACTCGATGAGTTCGCAGCGCTTTGCGCGCGCGAGCGCTGTCCGCATGCCGTGATCGGCACACTCACGGACGACGGCCGATTGCTCGTCAAAGATTCTTTGCTCAACGACTCGCCCGTCGACATGCCCATCGAGGTGCTGCTCGGCAAGGCGCCCAAGATGCTTAGAGACGTCGCCTCGATTAAGCCGCGCACGCTCGACTTCGGCGTAACGACCATCGATCCGCGCGAGGCCTTGCGCCGTGTGCTGCGATTCCCGGCCGTTGCCGACAAAACCTTCCTCATTACCATTGGCGATCGCACGGTCGGCGGCATGATCTCTCGAGATCAAATGGTCGGACCGTGGCAGGTTCCGGTCGCCGATTGCGGTGTGACCACAGCCGATTACTTTGGTCATGCGGGTGAGGCTATGGCCATGGGTGAGCGTACGCCGGTCGCCATCCTCGATTCGCGCGCAGCGGCGCGTCTGGCGGTCGCGGAGTCGATCACCAACATTCTCGCTGCCGATGTGCGACGTCTTGGTGACATCCGTCTTTCGGCCAATTGGATGGCCGCTTGCGGTGAGCCCGGCGAAGATGCCGCGCTCTATGACGCCGTAAAAGCGGTGGGCGAAGAACTTTGCCCCGCACTCGGCATTGCCATTCCGGTCGGCAAAGATTCGCTCTCCATGCGTACCGCCTGGAAAGACGAGTCGGGCGATCAAAAATCCGTCGTCGCACCGGTCTCGCTCATCGTGTCGTCGTTCGCGCCGGTCGGCGACGTGCGTCGATGCTGGACGCCGCAACTTCGTACCGATCGTGGTTACACCTCGCTCATCTACATCGACCTTGGCGAAGGAAAAAATCGCATCGGTGGATCGGTGTTGACGCAGGTCTACGGTGGGCTCGGCGACACGCCTGCCGATCTCGACGATCCACAACTGTTGAAAGGTCTTGCTGCTGCGCTCGCCGAACTGCGCGCACTCGATGCGGTGCTCGCGTATCACGATCGTTCCGATGGCGGCCTCGCGGTCACGCTCATCGAGATGGCCTTCGCAGGTCACTGCGGTATCGACGTCAACATCGGTATGAAAGATCCGAGCGAGCTCGGTAACAAAGCCGCAGCGCTCGCGGCGCTCTTTGCCGAAGAGCCGGGTGTCGTTCTGCAGGTTCACGTCGAGAATTGCGCCGACGTGCTCGGTGTGTTGTTCAAGCACGGAGTGGGGCATTGCAGCGCGGTCATCGGTCGCGTCGAGCCCAAGTCCGATCGCATCCGCATCGCAGCGGGCAAGCTCGTCATCGACGAACCCTGGGAAGCCCTGAAGCGCGAGTGGTCGTCGACCAGTCATCGTATGCGCGCGTTGCGTGACGACCCCGATTGCGCGCAAGAAGAGTTCGAGGCGTCGACTTCGCTCGCCACGCTGCCGTTGCAGTCGGTGCTCAGTTTCGATGCCGACGAAGATATCGCTGCGCCCTTCGTCAGCCGCGGTGCGCGTCCCAAGATTGCGGTGCTGCGCGAGCAGGGCGTCAATAGCCAATCGGAGATGGCGGCGGTGTTCGATCGCGCCGGTTTCGAAGCGCACGACATCCATATGACCGACCTCATTTCGGGCCGTCGAGAGCTCGCGGAGTTTCGTGGTCTCGTCGCCTGCGGTGGGTTTTCGTATGGTGACGTACTCGGTGCGGGTGAGGGCTGGGCGAAGTCGATTCTTTTCAATCCGCAGATGCGCGATTCATTCGCCGAATTCTTTGCCCGTCGCGAGACGTTCGCGCTCGGCATTTGCAATGGATGCCAGATGATGGCGCAGCTTGCGCCCATCGTCCCAGGGGCGGCGCATTGGCCGCGCTTCGTGCGCAACCGCGTTGAACAATTCGAAGGACGTGCGACGCTCGTCGAAGTGATGCCAACACCCTCCATTTTCTTCATGGGCATGACCGGTTCCGTGCTGCCTATCGCTGTTTCGCACGGTGAAGGCCGCGCCGAATTTGCCGATGCGAATCAGGCGGCCGCCTGCGAAGCCTCGGGCACGGTGGGGCTCCGATATGTCCTGCGCGCTGGCGAAATCGCGACACGCTACCCCGCCAATCCCAACGGCTCGCCGAACGGACTCGCGGCGCTTTCCAACCTCGACGGGCGCGTGACGCTCGCGATGCCTCACCCCGAGCGCGTCTTCCGTGCGGTGCAGATGTCGTGGCGACCACCGGGTAACGCCGAATACTCTGGCTGGATGCGTCTCTTCAGAAACGCGCGAGCCTGGGTGGGATGACCGCCTCGCGTCCACCGGTTTTCGAACTGCGGGGGCTGCGCAAGACATATGGTGAGGGTGCAGCGGCGGTCCACGCGCTGCGCGGCATCGACCTGCACATCGACCCTGGTGAGCTCCTCGTGTTGCTCGGGCCTTCGGGCTCTGGCAAATCCACGCTGCTCAATATTTTGGGCGGACTCGATCGCCCGACGGCGGGCAGCGTTCGCTTCGGTGAGCTCGAGCTTTCGACGGCCACCGATGCCGTGCTCACCGACTACCGTCGTCATCACGTCGGGTTCGTGTTCCAGTTCTACAACCTCATCGCAAGTCTCACCGCGCGAGAAAACGTCGAGCTCGTCACCGAGGTGGCCGATGCGCCGATGCCCGCTGAGGAAGCGCTTGGCTTGGTGGGTCTTGCTGAGCGGATGACGCATTTCCCGGCTCAACTCTCGGGGGGTGAACAGCAGCGTGTCGCCATCGCGCGCGCGATCGCCAAGCGACCGAGTGTGCTGCTCTGTGATGAACCGACGGGTGCGCTCGATGTCGCGACGGGTATCCGCGTACTGGAGTCGATTCTTCGCATCAACGAGCAACTCGGTACAACGACGCTGCTCATCACCCACAACGCTGATATCGCAAGGCTCGGCGATCGCGTCGTGCGTTTTGCGGACGGGCTCATCCGTACCGTCGAGCGTAATCCCGCGCGAGTTCCGCCCTCGCAGTTACGCTGGTGACACCGCTCGATCGCAAATTATTGAGGGACCTGCGCCGGCTCTGGTTGCAGGCGGTCGCGGTAGGCGTAGTGCTTGGCTGCGGCATCGCCATCTTCGTCATGGCGACGGGCATGTACGGTTCGCTCGAGGTCTCGCGTGATCAGTATTACGCGCGATCGCTCATGGCAGATCTCGCCGGTTCTCTCGTGCGCGCGCCCGATCGCATCGCTGCGGATCTCGCGGCAGAGCCTGGAGTGGCGGGTCTCGAAGCGCGCGCGAGCGGTGTCGGTCTGCTGACCATCGAAGGTGTTGCGGAGCCCGTCTCCGCACGACTCGTCTCGCTGCCCGCCGATCGACGACCTCGGGTGAATGATCTCGTGCTCAAGCGAGGGCGATGGCCTGAGGCCGCGCGCAGCGCCGAGGTGCTCGTCAATGAATCTTTTGCCGAAGCGCATTCGATCGAGCCCGGTCAGCGTTTACCCGTGCTTATTCTCGGTCAGCGCAAGATCGTGGAAGTGACGGGCATTGCGAGCAGCCCCGAGTTCGTCTTTGCCGTCGCGCCGGGCGATATTCTTCCCGAGCCTCGTCGATTTGGTGTGCTCTGGATGAACCGCGAGGCGCTCGGTCGTGCACTCGATCTCGATGGGGCATTCAACGATGTGGTGCTGCGTCTGCAAGCCGATGCAGACCGTGAGGCGGTGATCGCGAGCCTCGATGCGCAGCTGGCCCGCTATGGCGGAAGAGGACTCTATGGGCGCGATCGTATGCTCTCGGCACGATATCTCTCCGACGAGCTCTCGCAGCTGCGAACGCTTGCCAGCATCTTGCCGCCGATTTTTTTGTTGGTTGCGGTGTTCTTGATCAACGTGATGCTCTCGAGACTCGTCGCGACCGAACGCGCGAACATCGGGCTGCTCAAGGCTTTTGGCTACTCCAACACCACCATCGGTGCGCACTACGCGAAGTTCGCACTCGCGTTTTGTCTCGCGGCTGCGATGCTCGGCATCGTGCTCGGCACCTATGTGGGTGGGTATATGGCGAGCGTTTATCAATCGGTGTACCACTTGCCTGAGCTCGATTTCGTAGCCGGGCCGCTCGTCTATCTCGGCGCCTTTGTGGTGGCCTTGGTGGCGGCGGTGCTCGGCGCACTGGGTGCCGTGCGCCGCGCCATCCGACTTGCGCCTGCCGTGGCGCTCGCGCCGCCGGCGCCGACCTCGTTTCGCAGGCTAGGGGAACATCTGGAGCAAAAACTCCGCGCGCTCGATGCGCGCTCGCGCATGCTCGCCCGCCGAATTCTGAGATTTCCGAGAAGGTCTGCAACCACAGTCACGGGTATCGCCCTCGCGCTCGCCTTGCTGATCATGTCCGAGCATTTTCCGATCGCCATCGAGCGCATCATCGGCATCAACTTCGGTACGACTCAACGAATGGACGTCACGCTCACGTTCGCCGAACGCGAGCACGAGCGAGTGCTGCGCGAAGTCGCACGTCTTCCGGGTGTGTTACAGGTCGAGCCGCTTCGCACCGCAGACGTTTTTCTTTCCTCGGGGTCTCGGCGTGAGCGTGAAGCCGTGCTCGGCATCTCGGAAGGGGCGATGCTCAATCGCATCGTGAGCACCGATCTCGAGGTGATCGAACCGACGGCAGAGGGGCTGACGCTCTCCGCAGGCCTCGCTCGTAAGCTCAATGTCGAAGTCGGTGATCGACTCTGGCTCGAGGCAACGGACGGGCCTCGAGTGAGCGCGGAAATTCCCGTCGTTCGTATCGTGCAGCCGTTTCTCGGGTCGGCGGCCTACATGGAGCGTCATGCGCTCGGTCGATTACTGCGCGAACCCGACCGGGTCGACTCGGCCTACCTCGTCATCGACTCCGCATTTCGCGACCCGCTGAGTGCTCGGCTTAAGGATATCCCGGCCATCGTCGGCGTCACGTTCGCGGACAACGCCGAGCGCTCGCTACGCCAACTCTTCGAGCAGGGCGCCGGATTCTTCTCATTCATGTTTCTGGTGTTTTCTCTTGCGATGGCAGCAGGCGTTGCATTCTCTGCGGCGCGCGTCACCCTCGGCGAGCAGGAGCGCGACCTTGCCACGCTTCGAGTGCTTGGCTTCCGGCGTCGCGAAGCCTCGTGGGTGCTACTCGGTGAACTCGCCGTGCTACTCGCTGCGGCCTTGCCTCTGGGTCTCTTACTCGGTGCGGCGTTATCCCGCTGGATGATGGAGCAGTTCGAGACCGATCTATTTTCTTTCCCTTTCGTTTTTGATGTTGCGACCTATGCGCGCTCTGCGCTCTTCGTCGTCGCGGCAGTCGTCATTGCAGCACTGTGGGTTCGTCGCGACGTCGATCGACTCGATCTCGTCGGCGTGCTCAAATCGAGGGAGTAACCATGAACCGCATCATCGAAATGATCCGCAGTCGGTGGGTTTACGCCCTCGGCAT
>JACCDG010009579.1_pt1 | contig 19373 bp, 32 predicted proteins | sample 7442471 | NCBI WGS metagenome assembly JACCDG01 (sample SAMN15323444, study PRJNA562643) | freshwater metagenome | isolation source: river surface water | place: USA:Blue River Watershed | collected 2017-08-17 | reverse complement strand
GGCCCAGGTTGCCGAATTGCTCGCCAAGGCGAAAAAGCGCATGGCGAAAGCGGCCAAAACGGCTGACGATCGTACATCGCACAAGGCCGACCTCGCGAAGATTTCCAAGCTCCGCGAGGAACTCAAGGTTACGCAGCAGGCGCAAACCGAGGCGGAAATCATGGCCGAGCAGAACAAAACCCGGCTGGATGAAGTCCAGCGGGCTTTTGAGGCCGCCGGGTTCACCTTGGAGGAAGTCATGGTTGACCGTGCCGCGCGCTTGAAGTTGCAAGGCAGCGGCATGGTGAAGCGCGTTCTTGAGGCGTTCAACCCACGCGAGCGAATCGCCATCCGCGCCATCATGGAAGGCAAGACCGACCGGGTAGCCTCCACAGAGTCAGGAGTCAGCCGGAACAAGATCGGCGAGCTTGAGGCCCGGTTTGACGCTGCCCTTGATCGCGAGGTTGATCACTGGATTGATCGCGGGTTCTCCCCGGCGGACATGGATCGGCCCGACTTCGCGGAGTTCATGGATGCCAAGGGCGGCTTGTTCTCCCCGGCTCGCCCGACTCTCACCCCAGAGGAACGGACGAAACTCCGCCAGTCGTGGAAGAACACCATTCACCCACCGGCACAGGTTCGGAACAACCCGGCGCGCAAGAAGTTCAAGCCGAGCAAGGCGGGCGGGAAGGCTGGAATCGACATTGGCAAGCCAGAACACGCAATCGTTGCTCTCCGCGCCATCCAGCGGGCGGAAAACAACGCCTTCGACATGGTGTACGAATACTGGATCAACGGCATTCTCTCCGGCCCGGCTACGCACGTCGCCAACGTCGCGGGGAACACTGCCAACGCGATTCTTGAGTACGGTATGCGCGCCTTGGTTGAGGCACCTATCAACCTCATCGCTGGCGACATGAAGGGCGCGTCATTCTCCGAGTTCAACACAATGCGAAAATGGGTGGTGGGCGCTGCGGTGTCCGCTCTCCAGCAGGCCCGCACGGCATGGAACTACGAGGTTTCTTCTTTCGATTGGGATGCGACCGGCGAGCAACCGCGCCTCGACAGTCTCGCGAAGGATCAAAAGACCGGGTACTTGCACCGCACGGCCATTCCTGGCCGTTTCGGGCGCATCGTCCGCGCTCCGTCCCGCGCCCTCCTGTTCATGGACGAGTTCACGAAATACTTCGTCGGCACCATCGAGGCGGCGGCACAGGCTCACCGCATCGCGAAGGCCGACGGATTGACCGGCGAAGCCCTCGACGACAGGGTTGCGGAGCTTGTCCGCATTCCCGGCTCGCCAGCGTGGGTTCTGGCGCTTGAAAAGGCGCACGAGATGACTTTCCAGCAGGATCTTCCGAAGATGCTCGCCGACGCGCAGAACTGGCTCAACAAGAAGGACGCGAGCAAGGCGGCGAACGCCGTACGATTTGCGCTCAAGTTCATCTTCCCGTTCATCAAGACGCCGTACAACATTCTGGCGGTCGGAGTGCGGAAAACGCCCCTTGGAACGCTCAATATGGCGCGCAAGGCGGTTTCTGGTGCCTACAAGGGCAACGGCGCGGGTTTCCAGCACGATCTGGCCGAACAAGTGCTCGCGTGGGCCGCAATGGTGGTAGTCGCGGGCATGGCCGAGGGCGATCCCGACGACGACAAGAAAACCATCCTCATCACCGGCACGCGCGGGCGCGATGACCGGAGCGAGGCGAGTCTCTTGAACCGCTCCAAGGGTGGCGAGACAACGATTCTCTACAAGGGCAAGCCGGTTTTCAACTACGGACGGTATGCACCGCTCGCAACGTCACTAGCGACCGTCGTAAACGCCTTCCGTGAGATGAAGAAGGTTCCGCACGGCAAGAGCAAGATAGGGGCAGCAGGTTCCATGCTCGCTGATTTCGTGAACACGGCACGCTCGCAGACGTTCCTAGCCGGGTTCGACGGGCTGGCGAGTTTCCTCGCCTCGCTCTCGCGCGAGTCGGAAGGAACCGAAGTTCAGAAGATGGTGAAGTTCTTGGCACAAGGCGTCATGCCGAATCTTGTCAGGCAACCGCTGCGGAACTATGACGATCAGGTTCGCGACACCAAAAACGCGCCTTGGTATTACCACATGGTTCCAGTCGGCGCTATCGCCGAGCCGCTGTACGACCTCTATAGCCGCCCGGTCAGGAAGGGCGGGTCTGCGCTCTCCCGGCTGTTCATCACCGAGCCGACGGACGTTCCGGCGGTCGCGCCCGGCGACAAACTCTTGAATCGGTGGAACACACTTCACCCGGTAGCCGGAGAGGGCGACAACACGAGCTACTTCCCGAGCGACCTCAACAAGTCGGCGTTCCGGTTCAAGGATGCATCAGGCAAGTGGAAGGACATGACGCCGGCGGAGATTCGCGAGGTTCGCCGTCGCGTCGGTTCGCAGATCGGCGCGGAGGCCGCCAGCATTGGCACGCTGCCGATTCAAGAGAACATCGACGCCTTGAAGAAGGCGCGCGGAACTGCCTTGGAGAAGGTGAAAAAGGAGATGTTTCCCGGCGGAAGTCGTCCGGCGCTCAAAGCTGCGCCGAGTCTGCGGGAATTACTCCTTGGGAAGTAACGCCAAGCTCGCGCTTCATTGCGGTCAAAACCATCCCCTCGAACGGGTCTAACTCACTCTCGTAGATTTCCATAGCGCGCCTCCACATAAGAGCCACATCGACGGCGCTTTGGTATGACGGCACCTCTACCGGAGGCGCGGGGAGCGGAATCATGGGCGCGGCAAACGCCCCAACTGCTGACTTGAGGATGTCGCGGCGATTCATGGGTGGGTGACTAAAGCGATTCCATCGACCTGCATCTTGCGGATTGGAATCATGCGCCAGTGAAGCGACATACCTTCCGGCATCTTGTGGCCTGTGTTCGCCTCCCATTCGGCGAGGCGTTCCGCGTATTGCGTCGGCCCGAGAAGGATTTTCAACGGCGGCCTTTGTGCCTCCTGCCCGCGTTTCAGGCACTCGCGGAGCATCTGATTTAGCTTTGCTGTTGGTGTTTCCATCACGCCAGAAGAAACGAGGGTGGGTCGAACTCTTTTGATAAATCAGACTCTACCAATCGGCGAAAATCCAAGTACTCGGCCAAGTGTTCCCTGGTTTCGGTTCTCCAAAATCCATGAATCCGCATTTGGATTGCTCCGCACCGGCATTCTCTGACGAATCCGAAGTTGGATTCTTCCCACCCATGAATATGGGGGCTAGCTGGCTTCTCTATTGTTGGTGGTTCCATCGGGTCAGGATAGGCGTAGAACTCGCGTTGTCACCGTCGGAAATCTGGCACTTGCACCCGTCCTTGCAATTGATCGTCCAGCAACCCGGCTCATAGCTCAGGCGTGGCTTGTCCTTCGAGTGACGGCAAGGTTTCGCGTTGGCGTGGAAGTGCGCCATGATGCGTTCGTCGTCACTCATTAAGTTCATCCTTTCGGCTGATTGCCTCTTGAAACAGAAGGTGAATCTTCATTTGCAGGACGCCGCAGACGTTGGCGTAGGAAATCTCAAACTCTTGCCGAAACCGCTCCACGAGCTTGTCTAGCTCATCGGCGAAAGCGTCTGTTTGCTCTCCGTCGGTCATGGCAGTTCGTCGCGCGGAACGTCTCCGGCCTCCAAATCGTCCTTTTTGGGTAGGCCAGCGATCACAGACTTCGCGCCTTCCGCGATGCGCGCCGGTTTTGCCATCGTCTCCTTGATGGTGCGGTAACGAGCAATCGCCGCGTCTCGATCATCCCCGGCGGCGAGGTCATTCAGGATGGAGGCCGCGAGCTTCTCAAGCTCATCGTCCACCGCTGCCTGAAACCATCGCCAACCCTCGTTCTCCCGCAGAGAGCGGAATCCTTCCATGTGGCGGAAAGCCGTCTGTGCGGGAGTTAAAGGGGGTTGAAGCGGTGGGGCGTCGTTCATGCCGACGGCTGGCTAAGTTCTGGCGCTGGCGCTTGCGTTGGTGGCCCGCCCGGTCCGCCTTCCGGCTTTCCTCCGGCCCCTGGCTTCGCGCCCGCTGCGGTTTGCGCTTGGGCGAGCATGTAGTTCTTAAAATCCTCGGCGGTAGGTAGGCGAATCGTGTCGTCGGCCCGCTTTGATCCAAACGCGCGCACAAGGTCGCGATACTCTGGCGCAAGGATGACTTGGAGGTTCGGCGGCTGCGCGTAATAGTCCTTCGCCGTGAGGATGCGCTGCTGATTCTGCGCCATGTCCTGTTCCGCCTTGTATCGCGTCATTGTGAGAGCGATCGACCACTTCAACGCGCGAACGTCTTTGGCGGCCACGCTCATCACGAGCCGAGCGCCGTCCGGCCCGAGAACCGTGAATGTCTCCTGTTCGTCCATGTATTGCACGGCGAGGGCAAGACAGTCTTCCGTCACCTCGTCTATACCTTCGGTCAGGTGCGACAGGAACGGCGCGAACTGCTCTTGCCCGCTCGCGTCCATGTTGCGGACGCCGGTAGCCAGCTTGGCGGTATCGAGGCCCGCCATCGCGGCATCGTTCACGTTTGCCGTTCCGGTTAGGTTCGTGACGAGTTGGATCACGAGTTGCAATATCCTCTCCAGTTGCGCGCCCTTGAACTCGTAGAGTGGCACGCGGTCAACGATCTTGCTCCCTGGAATGTTCGGGTCGCGCTTCCGGTAGGTTTTGCCGTTGTTAAGTTGAAGGTTCGGGTTGTTCTCGCCCTCGACGGTCAATTCACTCGCGAAAAACGTCACGCTGCCGCTCTTCGATAGCGAGAAGTCCCAACGGTTGACGCACAAATCCGCGAACTTTTGGAGAGGCCAAAGCATGTCGATTGCGGAGACGCCATGCCACCGGCCATCTACCGGGTTGATCCTGACTACGCGATGGGGTCGCTTTCCACCCTTGAACACGTTCGCGGTGTAGTCATATAGAATCGGGCGCCTGGTCTGGAGGTCGAGCAACATGTACACGTTCTCGCGAGTGCCGTCACCATCGGCATCGTACCACATGTGGAACTCGCCAATCTGAACGAGAGGATCAGCGCGAGTGATCGCCTGCCCGCCGTTTCCGCCCGGTTCGTTCAACTCCGGCCTGGATGTGTCGGCGGCGGTGGTTCCTTGCCGTCCGCCAGATGATGCGGTCTGCAAAAGTTCCATGACGCGCGGGTATTCCTGCTCGTCCCATTGGCCGCGTTCTTCGAGTCGCTTGCGGTACTGCTCCACAATCTCGATTGCAGGCATGTCGTAGAGGTCAACGTAGCAGTGAGCATCTTGCAGGGTTGCGGCGTTCAGCGGCGCGAGGAAGTCCTTGTAGGGTCTGATTTCCGCCTTTGGGCCGGAGAACTGGACGATCTTCCGGCGAATCTTCATGTAGAGGAAGTTCAGCGCCTCCGGCATCGGTGTCACGCCGTCACGCTTGAGCACCATCGGCGCGGCGACCGGCTGCCCGGTCAGTTCATCGACTGGAGGCGGCACAGGTTGACCAGCGGCATCCATCGCGGGCGCTTGCTCTATCCACTGGTCATCTTGAAAAATGTAATCGCCGTCTTGGGCAATGACTGGTTGCCCGGCGGCATCTACGCCAACGGTGGCGTACGTCTGGTAGTAATCAGCCTTCTCGACATGCTGCGATTTGATGACGCACTCGCCACGGATGAATGCGAGTTCCACAGCCTTTTCCAACACGCCCTTGAGCTTGGCTTGATGGAATCGGTACTGCGCCCATTCGTTCGATGCAGTTGCAAGGGCCGGGTCGGACACGCCAACGGCATCCACCGAGCACCAAGGCGAGGTCTGGAAGAAGTAGTTTTGACCGCGTGAAATCATCTGCTGCACTCCCCGGCGCGCGAGCGGGATGTGCAAGTTCTGCCCCTCGGCATAAATTCCGCCCCAATTCGTGCGACGCCAGTCAAAGCGTTGGTTGTACACCAGATCCCAAAGCTGGCGTTGCGGGATAAACTTGAGCGTGGAGGCGTCGATTTCCGGTCGCGCTTCGGTCTTGGCGATGCCGTCGAGGTTCGCTTCATCCCTGCCGTTCTCCTGCTCCAAGTCCTGCTTGTATTGAAGCGCGGCGTTTACCATCCTGTCCTCTTGCAGTCGGTCGAGTTCCAACGCCCCGCGAAATATCACAATTGGCTCGTTGGCGTCGGCGTCGAGCGGAGTGAGCGGTTGCCGTTCGAGGAAAGCCGCAATCTGGGAGTCTTGGGAGTTGAGCATGGGCGGGAGTTTACTCGACAACCGCCCACACTGGCAAGCGTGTTGTTTGCCTACCAAATTCCAGCCTGCCGAAGTCCGCCGTGATAGAGAACCTCCCCTCGTGCAAATGAACCGAAGCATCGCCGTACGCGGAACGACGACGGATGCACGTTGCACAACGCGGAGCAGTCCGAGGATTCAACCTCTTCCGGCAGTTCTGGCCGCTTCTCCTGCCCCTTGTAGATTCCGAGCTTCTTTTGATTAGTGACGATCACCTCCTGCGAATGTGTCGATAGACGGCGCAGTTCTTTTAGGCGCTTGATTTGCGTTCCATTTTGTTTCGCGAGTTCCTCAAGCCGTCGATAACGTCGGATTCTCTTTTGCAACCGCGCGATGGACTTGTGAAGAGCTTGATCCCATCGCTCTTGCTGTATCCGCTCGTTTTCGGCAACCGACCTTGGCGGCTTCACTGGCTTGCTCTTTTTTAACGCCTCGTTCCTTTTGCGATTGTAGGCGCGGTAGTAGGCGTTTCGCTCAAGGCGGTACGCATCGTACAGGCACAATGCGATGACGAACGATTGAAACGGAGGGCTGAACAGAAGCGGCCACATGGCGGTTATTTCAGGGTTGCGTAATCAGGGACAGTCGGCGGGATTTGCACCGCAACGGAGTCGTCGCGGATGATGGCAGCTATTTCGTCCAGCAAAAGGGTTTCTCCGGCGTGTGTGGCCTTGTGACAGTTCCGGCACAGCGAAACAAGATCCTCGGCAACATTCTCGTCGCCGATGTTTTTGTACGTCTTGTGGTGAACATCAAGGAACCCCATGAGCGTGCATCCTTGACATTTGTGGTCGTCAAATTCGAGCCGCTTCGCCCTCTTCTCCTTCCATGTGAGTGATCCAAGATAGGCCGTGTAAAGCCAGCGGGGCGTTGGGTAGCGAAGGGTTAGCAACCGCCTCCAGTCTTTAGCGGTGGCCTGATTTTGCAGCAGTCGGACCTGTTCCTTGAATGAGTTCATACCGTTGTGGCTTTTGGCGTTTCAGACGTACGATTTCCAGTTGCATTCGACAAGCCCGCCCGTCTCTTTTGCCCGTCGCAGGATGGATGGGCCAAGGCAGGTGTTGAGTTCGTCGGCTTTCAAGTTCGCGATCATCACCGTTGGGAGCATGGCGTCGTACCGATGGTCGATGATGTTCACAAGCGTGCGGTTCTCCCAATCGCTTTCGCTGCGCTCTTGGGCTTCGTCGATCACAAGGAACGCCGTCTTGCGGAAGCGCATCAAAACCTCGTGCTCCGTTTCTTTTGATTGCGGGTGCCACGAGCGTTTTATCAACTCAAACAGATCGTGCGCCTTCGTGTAGATGCCCGCCTCCTGCATGGCGTTCTGCCGAGCCTGTTCGAGCCATGCGGCCATGACGGTCTTGCCTGTGCCACGGTCGCCGGTCAGGATCAATAAGCCGTCGATGGCCTTCGGCAGCAGCGTGCGCGCCTTGTCGATGGCTGGACCGTGCGCCGTTGGGAGTCGCAGCAATGCCCGTTTCGGCCATGATGCGTGAAACTCGACCGCTTTCGCCGGTTTGGCGGGCGTGACGCCCTCGCAGGCTTCACAAACCCCCACGAATCCAACGGCGTCGAATGGCTTTCCACAGGTCCGGCAATTGCGAACGGTGACGGACTCCATTTTTTCAATCAACGGCTGGAGCAGTGCGCCAATGGGTGTCGGCTGCGGATCGCGGAACGGAACAACGCATGTGCATTGGGCGGCTGACTTCTGGCAGCGGCGGCAGAGTTTGACATCGGTCGGCGTTTCGAGGGCGATCATAGTCTTGGCAGTGTGTCGGCGGTGTGGACGGTTTCAATCTCGCGAGCGCGGCGGGTATCGCGTTTTGGTTCTTTGGCGGCGTAGGCTCTTCCGACTTCGCCTTGGAAGTTGTTCAGGAAGGTCAGCAGGTCGTGCCGCAGGATGTTCTTGTCTCGGCATGGCGGCCAGTTGGCGGCGTAGTAGCCCTCCACGGCGGCGAGGTCTTCTTCGGGGATGGTGCCGAGCTTCTTGTAGGCGCGGACTTCATTGGCCTGCCAAGGGGTTGATTCACGGCGATGGAAGATTTTAGCGATGCGTTTGGATTGCTCCGTAGTCGGGATATTTTTGGAGTTTTTGCCTTCCGTGATTCCCCCGCCTCCCCCCACACCCCCGTTAGGGGGTACTGCTTCTGCTTCTGCTTCTGCTTCTGCTTCTGCTATATGCAAAGGAAGCGTTACCGGCCCGTTACCATCGCCGTTATTGGCGTTACGCTTTCGCCTCTCTTTGAACCGCCTTTGGCGCTCTGCGTTCGCCTCTTTTGCCTCTTCGCGACTTGCCATCTCGCGGTATTTGGCATGGTTCAAAAGCGCCCATCCGCCGTCAATTTCTTCGATGCGCCTCCCCTCGTCGTCCTTCGTACGAGAATGTTTGTCAGGCGAAAGGAACTTGGTGATTGCCATCTCTGCCGCCTCTACCGATACCCCGGCGAGCCGAGCCAGCCCAGGGATACTGCCTTGCACCTCGCCGTTCTTGTCGGCGATGGCGAGCATAGTGATCCAGACGATGCGCGTTTTGTCATCCTCCGTCCAGATTGTTGATGTGATGATGGAGTTGAACAGCTTTGTGTATGCCATAGCGTTTCTTGATATTACTTTTCGTTACCGCGCGTTACCTTGCGTTACTCTTTGGATTCAGCAAGCTCTTTCGGTGTCGCCATCCATTTGGCGTACCAATCTGCCATCCCGTTTGCGTCCGCGTGTTGCTCCATCAGCGCGTGCGCTTCGGGGTGGTCAATCTGGCGGACAAGGGCGGCGAGTTCGGCGTAGCGGCGTTCTGAGTCCGCGATCATGCGAATGAGGTCGTCAGGGTTCATTTGGTGGTTTCTTTCCGCATGGCGTTCCATGCTTGGTTTGTGGACAGGTATAGGCGGCCCTTGCTACCCTTGCGGCGGGCTGGACGCCTCCAGTACCACGACATCACATCGGTGTTTCCGGTAAAAGGGTGCGCCGTGTGATGCTTTTGAATCTCCGCTTTCCATCCGGCGGCGGACAGTTGCAGGGCTTTCTCCATTTCGGCCCTTTCGGCTTTCGCATGGTCGGCCATTGCCGCTATTGTCAGCATTTCACGGTCTAGCGAGCCGTCAGGATTGAAAATCGAGATGTTCAAGGCTTGCCCCTCCTAAATGGGGTTGAAAATTGGGCGGCGGCTTCCCGTTTGGCGACTTGGTGGATTTCGCGGGCTTCCTCGATTCGCCCTTGTGCGAGGTAGTCGCGGTGAGCTTGCGTCATCGCCATGTCACGGCGCAGCCAGCGCATAAAGCGACGGTAGCTCACCAGTGCGCGAAAGGCCCAGGCGAGGAAGTGCAGCGCGACGGCTGCGATCAAGAGGGTTGCGATTGTGCTCATTGTTCGAGGCCCATGATGGTGAACGCCTTTGGCGTCGGTGTGTGAATGATCGGTTTCCGGCCACGATTGTCACTTGTTCCAAGGCTTCGCGTCGTCAGGCCACGACGTTTGAACTCCGTCAACGTCCGCAGCACCCCGGCGGCTTTACCGCACCACATGGATTGGTAAAGGGCGTTGCATGTCATGCCGCCGGGATTGGCGCAGAGAGTGAGCAAGATGTACCATTGGTTGCCGCTCATGCGACGCTTCAACGGCGTGATTCGGTCGAGGATGTCGGTGGCTTTCATTGGATTGGGCGGAGCTTGAAAAACCCTCGCAGATCGTAGTTGAGTTCCATGATGAGACGGGCGTACCGGCTGCGGAAGTTGTTGAGTTTGAAGCCATCGCCCGATGCTGTGGCTAGACTTGGATCGTGCCGCGCTTGCTCAAAGAGCAGGGATAGCGACCCGAACGAATGGCCCGCGCCCTTCCACGCGCGGGCTTTCTCGACAAGGACGGTATAGACGAGGTGGTTCGCCTCGTGGAAGGCTTGAAATGCGGCGTCGATGCGGTTTACAGCTTCTTCGGCGTCTTGCCCTCGAACAGCCCCGCCTCTTCGAGCATCGAGGCCGCGAACGCTTCCGTCAGGCTTGCACTGGCGATCTTCTTCGCGTCCACCCTCCGCCAAAACGGGTAATGGGCGACCGGCGGGAACCCTGGCGGGCGCGGCGCGTTCGTCCACCCGTAGCGGCGGACAACTTTGGTCATCAGGAAGATCGTGATTCGGGACAGTATTTTCAATTTCATGGTCTGTGTGTGTTTTGGTTTCTGGTTCTGGTTTCTTCTCCCAACGGGCGCAGGCGGCCCATTTGAGGCGAATGTCGTCGCATTTCCAATAGCGTTTTGCGTACTCGTAGTGGTAGGAATGCACGCACGTCTTGCATGTCTCGCCTTCCGGCCCGCTGCCTCTAGGCGCGGCGTTGCCTCTGGCGCAGTCGCGCAATTTGCCCTTTGGCTTCATGGGTTGATCCCATCCGAAAAGGTCGGCGCTCATGGTTCGGCGTATGAGAAAGTGTCGATTCCCGCAGGAAGCAGCACGGTTGCGACGCGGGCGCAGTTGTTGGTTTTTCTGCGGTGGACTTCGCGACAGAACGACGTTGCATCTTTGCGCGACATGCTGATAAACACGGTTCCTTGCTTCCGAAACGCGAGCGTCCAGATGTTGCTTCCTACGGGTCGCTCGAAGCAGACGTAATAGGCTCGGAAGGCGCTTTCATCTTTGAGGATCATCTTGTTTTCTCCTTTTCCATGTGGTGATTGTTTTGATAAGCGAGTTGAGGGCGAGCGAACTAGGAACGGAAACCTGCTGCTCCCAATTCTGGTAGCTCCGCACGCTGATTTGCATGATGGCAGCGGCCTCGGTCTGCGTGAGGTCATTTTCCAATCGCCAGACTTGCAGGCGTCGGGCGAGTTCTTCCGAGGTCATGGCTTGCGGCGTTTTGGTTTGAATGACGTTGGCCCGACTCCGCCGCGAGGTTTGTTCATCACGACGATTCCGGCCCCTGTTTCCTTCCGTGTCTCGGCGCGGACAATGCCTTCCGGCGAACGCCAAAGGTGGAAGATAGTCGTCTTGCCTTTCAAGCCTCGCTTCTTCTGGGTGAGTTTGTATTTGACGCCGGTATTCTTGAGCAAGTCGGCGGCATTCTTGAGGTCGAGCATCTCGGCGCGATTGAATGAGTTGTAGGGGCCGCCGATGCAGATCATGTCTGAGGTGTTCATGGCGCGGGGTATTTGGCGGTAAATGCGGTGAGGGCTTGCCCTGCAATCCCTGCATCTGTTTGAAGACGTTTGCTCATTGGGGTGAAAGCTTCTCTGGAGATTTGCCTCAGTGCATCCAACAACGGCTTCACGTCCTCGACGGCAACCACGTCGGGAGGTTCCACGCTCAAGGCGTTCTTGGCTACGTTGACCGCTCGCTTCAATCGCTTCACGACCTCGCTTTGATCGTCCACATCGGGCGAGTTGATGCGCGAGATGTGCGACAGCGCATCGCGCAGGATTATCTCGCGGCCCTTGGTGGCGTTGAGCTTGCGTTGCATGGTCGCCATGCTGCGCTTTTCGCGTTCAGTGACTTGGGCGAGTTCAGTTTCAAGCTGGCGCGCGAATGCCACATCAACCAGCAGGCTCGAAGGCCCGCATTTTGAGTCTGTTCGTGGGGTGTCGCTCATGGCAGTGGTTTGTTTGTGAGTTTGGCCTTGATCGGAAATTCGCCGGAGTCGAACGAGTGGCGGCGCATGTCCGTCCATTCGATGTACCCGCGCTTCTCCAGCGCGTTGATTGTCGTCGTGCCGTAGCTCTTCGGCGCGAGAATGTCGGTTTTCCAGAATCCGCCGGGAAAGCGGCTAATGGTTCCGTTGGCCGCCTTGATCGTCGCGAGAACGGCGAGCATGGTCGGTGTTAGTTCGGTGGTCTGTTTCATGGTGGTTTAGCCGTCGTTGAGTTTGCTTAATTGGCGAAGTTTTGCCGCTGTGTTCAGCGGTGTAGTGAGGGCGTCGAATACGGACCATCCACGGTTGAGACGGTCGGCGATGACTTCGCGTTTTATACCCATGCGGTCTGACCAGACGGTCAATGGAAGTGTCTCGTTATTGTGGCTAATCAGACGATTATTTCGCCTGTTAAGGCATTGTTCGGCGCGCGTTGCCCATCGGCAGTTTCCTGGCTCGTAGTTACCATCATTGTTCGGGAATCGGTCGATACTGTGAGTTGGCGATGGTTTAACCCCCATGTCGGCAAGGAAGTTCTCAAAACTGGTTTTCCATCGTTCACATACCGTGATGCCCCTTCCGCCGTAGTCGGCGTATTGCTTTGTGTTCGGATTACCGCAGCGTTTAATCATGTGCTGCCAAGTGACGTATTCGGATGGGCGTTTACCGTGGATGGCGTAGCCATGTTTGAACTGCCTGCGCGTTGTTGATTCTCGGTTAAAGCATCCGCAGGAAGTTGTTTTCCCGCAGCGCACTGATGCTAATAGGCAAGTATGAGTACCTCCGCAGTCGCATTGAAATGATGCGTACGCTCTTGAGCGAGGCGCCATTCCAATAAAGGCAACTACAATCAGCCTTCCGTATCTGATTCCCGGCTCACATCCTTTCGGAATGCGCTTGCACAAGTGCGCGGGCGTGACAATTCTTGGATCAGCTTCAATGCTCATGGTTAAGATGGGTTTGAGGTTAGGGGCCGCGCGCAGTTAGTAGCTGTGTCGCGGCTTCGTCATTGTAGAACTCAAGTCAATGGTGTCAACGGCTCCATTATTGAGTGCTGCCATGCGCGCCATCTTGCGCGCCGTTTGTGCAACCATCCGCTCGCTCAGTGTTCCGGCAACGCAGGGAATCCACTGTACCGAGTGAGATATGCCGCCAGCGCGGTCTATCCTACCGGGGGCCTGCCCCATCTTCACGGGATTGTCAGTCGGAAACAGATACGAGACGCGCGGGCGCTTTCCGTGAATGTCATGCAACGACACCGAAGCGCCCCCGGCCCCGATATTTGAAAGGAGTACGTGCAATTTATTGTTTTGAAACTCCTTCATGTAGTGGCTGCGAATCTTCGCGTTCTGGCCGCCAAAGAAACCCTCATGCCGGTTTAACAGTCGGCCCATAGCAAGCCTGGACTCAGTGAACGAGAAGAACACAACAACGCTCTTTTCCTCGTCAAGATCGCGCTTAACAAGCTCCGCGACTGGCGCAACAAGGGCCATCTCGCACCGCTTCCAGATGGCTATGCGGGCGCATCGTCTGGAGTTGAGGATGTATTGCTTGTTCGCCCCTTGCTGCTCTAAACGATCAACAACCTCGTTGGCGTCTTTCCACTGCCGCTCAATCTCCGCCCCTTCTGGAACGGCTATCGGGAGAACCGTGATGGTGGTTCCAAACTGCGGCCCCATGTCGGCCTTTGTGACGCGGCACCCGCGCAATGGAATGATCTTCGAGTGTATCTCGTGAAGGTGGCGGAGGTTCTGGTTGAACTTCCACCGCTGTTCGACTTCATCGAAGCGGCACCCGTTGGAGGCGAGGAAGAACCGCCAATCTTCATCTCCTTTATGCAGGCCGACAAGCTGCCCCGCCGCGAAAAGCTCGATGGGGGAAATTGCCAGCGTGGCACTCGCGGCGATGGCTGGTATTTTCGCCGCAATCAACCCTTCAATGCACGAGGTTGTTAAGCTATCTGGATTGCGACCAGCTTGAAATTCGTCAAGGATGACGCCGATGTTCTCTGATTGCCAATGGAAGCGACCGTTGAGGATTCTGGCGATTTGAGGGCGCAGACCGGAGCGCAACGCCTCGTATGACGTGATCCACGCCGGTTCAGCACCGAATATGCCGAACATCTCGCGCCAGCCATCATGTCCGACGGGCGGGGCGATCACGCCAACACGATTGCCCGTTGCCAGCATGGCAGCCAAATCCATTGCCGTCTTGCCGACGCCTACGGCGCTCATATCAACGCCCCCGTTGTATCCCCACTCTTCCGGCCCTTCGATGAGGGCGCGGAAGAGTTGGCGCGCTGGTTGCACCTGATACGGGCGCAGCTTCGACTCCAGACTGTGAGGGAGCGGGTTCATTCAGTTGGCGGCTTGCTGCCTCTCGTCGATGTAAGCGACCCACTTCCCGACGGTCAGGAGGTCATCAAGCTTCTCGTCCGGCACGTCGATGGAGAACTCCGATTCGACGGCAAGGCAGATTTCCACGGTGTCGAGGGAATCCGCGCCCAGGTCGGCGGCGAGGCTTGAGGCTTCCATGATGTCGCCGGGATTGACGCCTAGTTGTTCGGTAAGGATTTCAGTGAGTTTTTCAAATGTTGTCATGTTGGGGAGATTGCCAGCCGGGATTGCGCCCGGCGGGCGTGTTGTTGGGGGTTATTTCGTCGTGATCTTGAGTTTCCCGGCCTTCGCCATTTGTTGAAGCTCGTGCAACGCTTTCTTGCCTCGCTTCGACACGACAGACTTCTCCATTTCTGGAAGTTCCGGTTGATTCGGGTCATCAAGCACAAGCTCTGTGCTGACGGTGTGCTTCACGCTCACGCCAGCCTTGATGATGTAGGCGGGCGGATTGGTCGCCAGATTCACACTGACGCCGATGGTGATGTTGAGCGTTGGTTTCGCGTTCTCTTTTTCCTGCGTCTCTTCGAGCACAGCGGCGGCGGCCTCGCGGATTCGAGGGGCAAGATCACCGATGAGCGTCGGGAGTTCATTGGAAACGGATTGGCCTAGTTGGTCGATTTGTTCGGATGTCATGTTGGTGTGTGTGTTACGGGTGTCTGTGCTTACTGAGGAATGCCGCCCATTTCGGCAATTTCGGCAAGATGGTTGCGGAGTTCGGTCATCGCGTCGGCGCGTTCGTCGAGGTTGCGCTTGTGGTAGATGTCGAACAGGTTCAGCAAGACCGCGAGGTACTCGGCCTTCTCGAAGCCGAGATGCGCGGCGATGCGCGTGAGGCTGGTACGCCGTGCGAGCATTTGCGCCCGCGTCGTGGCGGATGCGTCGAGTGGCGGCGTTGGTTCGGTTCCGGGTATTGGTTCTGGCGCGGGCAGAAACGGGGATTCCTGCTTGTTGGTGAGGGCGGACAGATTAAAGCCCTTGCGAGTCTTCACGGTCGGCGGTGTGTCAGTTGCACTCATGGTGGTGTTTGGTGGTGTTTGGGTTAACCCTCGTCACTGAGGGAAAGGATGTGAATGCGCGCGCCGGTTGCTTCGCCGACTCCAGCGTATCGCTTGCTGATTCGCCCGTCGCAAGCCTGCGCGTCGTCGGCGAACACTTGGCATTGCGTGAACACGTCGAGAACCGCCTTGTCGCAGTTGTCGCGGTCAGGCTTTGCCGTGTGCCACGTCGGCGAGTTTGGTTTGATGTCGCCATTCGTCCGAAAGTGGCCCTTGGGGCGCGGAAAGACGAACGTCGCATCGACGCGCACAGGGCCGGAGAAAAGCGGAAACGGCGTGCCTTTCGGCACCGCGTCGGCGATGGCGCGGCCAACGCAGCCCTTCCAGTCGTCGGCTACGTCCGGCGTGTACATGCGGATGAATCCGCCACGGCGCGATGCTTTGGCGCGAGGCTGGCCTTTCGGGAGGCCGTGAACATTAATTTGGAGGGAGGTCATGGCTTGATAGGTGTGCTCATACGATCAAAACAGCCCCCTCATTTTCGTAGCCTTCAAATGCTCCGAACGGTTTCGGATGGTTCTCAGCGACGCGCTGGAGGAACTCCCTCGCAGCACCGATAAACATCGGCATCCGGCCAATCGGTAGCCGCGACTCGCGCGCAACGTCTTCGTTCGCGTACAGCAGATCGCGGGCGACAAGGAGCGGGTTGTCATTGCCGGGCGTGTTGACGTTCAACTCGACCAACCGCGCGATGTAGGGCGGCGCGGAGCGGACGAACGGGAAATAGAACCGCTTCCGCTTGTCGGCGCTCGCGAGGTTCAAGCCGTCCATGTAGTAACGCGCCTGGAGGTGGTATCCCATGCCGAGAATCTCGTATTTGAGCGCGTTGATGTTCAGTTCTTTGCGCGTCGTCTTCACGTCGAGAAGGAAGTCGGCACCCGCGCCCGGTAGCTTGTCGTAGCGCATTTTCCGCATGACTTGCATCTCGTCGTCCCAGACTTCAATGGTCGCTTCCGTGTGACCGGGGCATTGCAGGAGTTCGCGGATCTGGTGATGAGCAAGGAGCGCGTCGCGCATCTGCTCGATTTGGTCGAGTTCATCGGCTTTTAGCACCGTCCGGCCCGCGTTGGTGGTCGTGAAGTGCTCCCAAAACTGAATACTCTGGATGGTTTCGAGTGCTGGCTTTTTCGCGTTGATTTGCGCCTTGGTGGGCTTCTTGGGCGCATCCTCCGGTATCTTGGCAATCGACTCGTGGAACCGATCAGGCTCAAGACTGGCGAGATGCACAAGGCGGCCAATCTTGAAATGCTGCTTCTCTTCCTCATCCTCATCTTCGGTGAGGTTGTAGAGCATGTGGGCTGGCGTCGGGCTTTTCAGCGTAGAGGCGTTCAGCGCGGGGATTTCGCAGTACTCTTCAAACGTGATGGCCTTGTCGTTCGCCTTGATGGTGGTCGGGCGCTTCTGGAAGTAGGCCGGGAGGCTGGATATGAACGGGATGTAGTCTTTCATGGTGGTGGTTTTGTGGGGTTACTCGGCGATTGCGGCGGCGAGGTCTTGCCATGCCGCGTTGTACTTTGAAGTGAACGTGTACACAGCCTCGCGAAGTTCGGGGTCGTTGATCTTTGGGAGTTCGACGGACTCGAAGGCGGCGAGCATCGCGCGCACCTTCTCACGGTCAGGCGCGCGGGCGGCCTTACGCTTCGCTGCGGCTTCCGCCTTGGCTTGCGCTTCCGCTGCCTTGCGTTCGGCTTCCGCCTTGGCCTTCGCCTCCGCCTCCAGCTTGTCGCGCAACGCCTTCTCGCGGGCGAGTTCGGCGTTTGCCTCGTCCAGCAGCTTGCGGGCGGCGGCCTGCTTCGCGCGGTGGGCGGCGGCGGCTTTCGCTTCCGCTTCCTTGCGTTCCTTCTCGGCGGCTTCCGCTTCGGCCCGCAGGCGGTCGTTTTCGAGGCGGAGCTTTTCGCGCTCCGCTTGTGCGGCCTGCTCTGCGGCGATGCGGTCGGCCTCGGCCTTGCGCTCCTGCTCGATGCGCGCCTCGTGGAGCAGTTTCGCGTCTGCGAGGTAGTTGATCCATTGCCCATCATCCAGCGCGGACAGATCAGGCAGCGGCACACCGGGGCGCATGTAGGGCGTGATTGCCTCGACACGCTCCGCCAAGATGCGCGCCTTTTCGCGCTCCATGTGGACGGCTGCGGCGTTCTCCTGCTCGCTGAGATACTTTTCCAGCGGCACAACCGCAGCTTCGAGCAAGTTGTACACGCCGTCGATTGCCCGGCCCATACGAAGGGAGTCTTCCTTCATGGCTTTCCGGTTCTTCTCGGCACTCACGCGGATGTCTTTGAGTTCGAGCCGCACGGCCCGCGCCTCCTTCATGGTGTCAAAGTCGGTGTGATCCTTGACGACGATGGATAGCGCGCGCTGGCGGAGTTCTTCCGCCTTGGCGAAAGCGTCGGAGAATCCGGCCTGGATGTTGACCAGCATTGAAGCTGGCAGGTTTGCGAGCGTTTCCGCAGGCAGGACGATGACGTTGATTTCTGGTGTTTTCATAGTGGCGGTTCTGTTTGGTGGTTTGAAAGGGTGGGTGTGGCGGGACTCGAACCCGCATCTTGACCAATCACGGCCCGGCTTTTTCCAGCTAGCTACACACCCATGAGGTTACTTGAATTGCTTGGTGGTCTTGGCGAACTTCACGCCGACGGCATCGGCCCGGTTCTTCATCGCGGCCCACGCTGCGCGCCGTGATGCTTCACTCTCTAGGCCTTCGGCGATGCGAAGGCACTCGTTGAGGTCAACCGCATGGGTGGAGTCGCTGACTGCCGCGAGTAGTTCGAGCAAACGCTCGTCAATGTTGTCCTCGGCGGCGGGAGCCTGCGACTCGTCCTCGGCGTCTGGTGGCAATGGTTCCACGTCGATGCTCTCCGGCTCGCTCTTGGGTAGAACGTCGGCTTGTGTCGGCATCGTCGGCGCGGACACCTCGGAGAAGGAACCGGCGGTTTGTGCGTCGCCAATCTCGCTTTCATCCATGAAGCCGAGGCCGCAGATTGACAATGTGACGCGGCGTTTCGCCTTTGTCTCGCATTTCATCGCCGCCATTGCTTGCGCCTCCGCGCCAGTCTTCGGCCAGGGAACCGCGCCAATAGCCTCGTCTTGACGACCGCCGGGCATAACGGCTTGCGCCGTGACCATCAGCACATCGCCGACGATTTCGCGCGAGACGATTTTCAAGCTGACGTTTTGCATCCGCCGCAATTGGTCGGTCGCGTCCTTGCGGGCGTACATGACCATCTTTCCTTGTAGGGTGATGAACTCGAACGGCCTACTCAACGGATTGAGTCCAATGCTCTTGCAAGTAGCGGCAAGGAACTGGAGGCGTTGCGGAACGCTCAACTTCTGGAGTTGACCCTCCGCGAGCGCGGCTTGCAATGCCTCCGGCGATGGGTTGCTGATGAACGCGAGGGCGTCATCGTCGTGGGTTTCTTTCGTGGTGGTTAGCGATGTGCTCATGTTTATGTTTGGTTACAGGGTTGTGTGAACGATGGCCTTGCTTCTCTCCTGCGGTTGCCCCCACAGCGCGCGGTTGTAGCCGCGACGGTACGCGGCGTCTTCTGACTTTGCGGCCTCGATTGCTACCGCATCGGCGGAGCGCGCCCAAGCGAGCAGCGTTGGAATGGCACCGCAGGCGATGCCGAGAATGAAGGCGTAGAGCGGATTCATGGGCGGCGAAAAGGAATGGTTGCGATCTGGGACAGAAGGAACGCGACGCCCGCGAGGGCAACCCAGATAAAGAAGGTGGTGATCGGGTCGTGCATTAGGCGGCGGTGATGGTTTTCCACAGTTCGCGGGCGAGCTTGCCGACTCTCCGCGCGGACTCGCGGCGGCCATTGCTGGCGTAGTCGATTGCTCTCGCGCGGAGTGTACCGAAGTGGATCAAGTCGATTTCCCTGAACGTGAGCATGAGATGAGTTTTGCTCTTTGTCATGGTGGTTTTGCGTTGGTGGTTTGGTTTCAATAACGTGGATCTTCAAAAGCCCCAGCGGCGGCCTCGTTGGCGGCTTCAAGGATGCGGGCGCGTTCGGCGTCGGTGACCGCGAACTCTTCATTGTCCGGCCCCTTGATTTCGAGGTCGGCAATCTCCGACGGTGCGCCGGGATGTTCATACGTCCGCTTCTCTTCCGGC
>JACCDG011872686.1_pt1 | contig 19380 bp, 14 predicted proteins | sample 7442471 | NCBI WGS metagenome assembly JACCDG01 (sample SAMN15323444, study PRJNA562643) | freshwater metagenome | isolation source: river surface water | place: USA:Blue River Watershed | collected 2017-08-17 | reverse complement strand
ATATTTTTAAGTACGTGCTTGATTATAGACACCCCTTCGACCACACACTGCGCTACGCTCCATGTGTGGCCACTTCCCCTAAAGGGGAAGATAAATTACTATTTGAATTTATGGGGGTTAACAATTACCTATCTTAAATGGTGCCTGGGGCCGGAATCGAACCGGCATGGGAGTTTAAGTCCCGAGGGATTTTAAGTCCCTTGCGTCTACCTATTTCGCCACCCAGGCGTTTGCTTATTGAACCGAACATCGTCACACGATATGGAGGCTGAGGTCGGAATCGAACCGGCGTCAAAGGCTTTGCAGGCCTCCGCATAACCACTCTGCTACTCAGCCGATTGAAACTGGAGCGGGAAACGAGATTCGAACTCGCGACCCCAACCTTGGCAAGGTTGTGCTCTACCACTGAGCTATTCCCGCTTAACTGCAATCATTTTACTTTAATTTAATCTACTGTCAATATCTATCTTATTATTTTTATTTATTTTTTTGTTGTTATTATTAATTATTGTTGAGTATTTTTTTCAACAAATTGATTGTAATTCATAGACTTTTCTACGATAGTAATTTTTTTACTTATAGCTTCGATCACTAAATCTTCTAGTGCTAATGCTTGTACCTCTTGAATTCTTCTTTGATCACTGTAGTACCAATTAAGAACATCTTCTGATACGGTATTAGTCCCCATTAACTCGCCTAATTTGGCTTTAATAATTTCACGGGTTGTTTTAATATCATTTTGCTTAATAAATGCTAAAACTAGTAAACTAATATGTACGTTATCTTGCGCGCTTTGTGCAAACTTACTACGATCTAATTTTAAACTAGCGTTTTTATTACCCATGTACTTTTTATAACGCTCTTGTTGCTGATTAACCAGTGATGTTATCTCAGATTCAACAGCTGATTGCGGAACACTAATAGCTTTATTTTCTTTTAGAGCTTTTAATACAGCACTTTTATAAGCAACTGCTAATTTATTTTTTAATTCTTTTTCTAAGCTTTCTTTAAGCTTAGATTTGAATAGCGCAACATAATCAGTATGTTCCGACTCTACAACTTTCTCATCGTGAGAATGATCGCAATCTGCTGTATGCACATGATCATCTTGATCTGGCAATACACCAAACTTCTTGCAGAAATCAGCATCTACTTCTGGTAGTGTTGCATGTTTAATTTGTTTCAACGTAACATTAAAGACTGCCGGCTTACCAGCGTACGTAGTCTCATGATAATCAACTGGGAATTGTAGATTTAAGTCAAATTGATCGCCAACTGTATGCCCTACGATGCCGTCTTCAAATCCCTCAATAAGATGCTTACTACCAATTTCAATCTCGAAATCTTCAGCAGTGCCACCATCAATTTCTTTACCTTCTGATTGCCCCTTGAAATCAATAACAACTTTATCACCCTTCTTGGCTGTAGCATTTTCAGCATTAGTCCAAGTAGCGTTACCTTGACGCAGTTTTTGTAACTGGCTATCAACATCAGCATCTGTAACATTTACAATATCTTTTTCCACCGTGATACTGCTGAAGTCGCTATCAGCAAAAGTGATTTCAGGATAAACCTCAACGTCAACACTAAATTCAAGATCTTGACCAATTTGGTTTTTAGTAACATCAATATTATTAATGCCTGCAACTTCTATTTTTTTCTCAATACAGACTTTATCAAATGATTTACGGACGATTTCGTCAACAACTTCGGCTTGAATACCAGGGCCGTAATGTTTTTCAACATAGTTTAAAGGCACTTTACCAGGTCTAAATCCGTCAATTTTAGCTCTGCGAGCTACATCACTAACTTTTTTACCATACGCTACTGCTAATTCATTAGCAGGAACAGTTATGTTAACTTTACGTTTTAGATCACTGATTGATTCAACTGCAGACTGCATATTGTAAAACCTCAAACTACTTTAAAATATGGTGCGAAAGGAGAGACTCGAACTCTCACGGGTTGCCCCACTGGAACCTAAATCCAGCGTGTATACCAATTTCACCACTTTCGCGTGGACAATATTACCTATTCAATAACTGGGGTGAACGATGGGGATCGAACCCACGACAACCGGAATCACAATCCGGGACTCTACCAACTGAGTTACGTCCACCATTACATACTAGTTACATAGTGTATATAGATTGTTGGCGCGCCTGGCAGGACTCGAACCTGCTACCCTCGGCTTAGAAGGCCGATGCTCTATCCGAATGAGCTACAGGCGCACTAAATTTAATTTAAAAATATGGTCGGGGTAGAGGGATTTGAACCCCCGACATCTTGGTCCCAAACCAAGCGCGCTACCAGACTGCGCTATACCCCGTGTATTTCTAAAAATGAATGATATCGTTAAAATGACTATTCGTCAATTACTTATCTTATTTTTATTAACTAATTTTAAACAATTTTGGCCAGGCACAGCAGAAATAACTCACCATTGACCAAATCGACAAGATTGCAGCTACTAACAATAACACAATGCCTAATTGCACAAAATTCGAAAAACTAGTGAACCCCTGTGAAACAATGGGTTCTTGGCTTAATAAGATTATTATAGATAACATCTGCACAGTGGTTTTTACTTTACCCAAATAGGCTACCGCAACTAGCTTGGCCTGCCCTATCCCCGCCATCCACTCACGCAAACCAGAGATTATAATCTCTCTACTGACAATAAATATAACAGGGACGGTAATCCAATAAGAATTATATTCCCCAAGTAATAACATTAAAGCAATGACAACAATGAGCTTATCAGCTATAGGATCAAAAAAAGCGCCAAAATTGGTTTCTTGCTGTAACTTACGCGCAATAAACCCATCTAACCAATCAGTCAAGCTGGCTATCGTAAAGACGAGAGCAGCAAGCTCATAGTGATAAGCCACAGGCAAATAGTACAGAATAATAAAAATTGGAATCAATATTATCCTTATAAGAGTTAGTCCATTAGGTAAATTTAAATTACTATTTTTACAATTATTACTATTAGGCATCTATTCAAGATTATTTAATTATATTTATATAGTTATATATTATCTGTGCTATTTGTTGCCATGTAAATGATCATAAATCATTTTTGCAGTGTTAGCACTAATGCCTGGTACAGTGGCTAACTGTTCCAGCGTTGCTTGCTGTATCTGCTGCCAACCACCTAAATGCGTCAATAAAATGCGTCGTCGCTTTGCACCAATCCGAGGTAAATCCTCTAAGACAGAATGCATCTGTTTTTTATCTCTTTTAGCGCGATGCCCTGTAATAGCAAAGCGATGTGCCTCATCTCTTATTTGCTGAAGCAAGTGCTTAGCCAAAGACTTATCTGAAATATTCACAAATTCCATCGTCTCAGCATCAAGAATCCTATCAAATTCTGCTCTTCTACCCTCGCCTTTAGTTATGCCATAAATTTTCGTCTTAATATCACCTAAATTAAGAGCATAATTTAAGTCAGCGAATACTTTTTTAGCAACATTCACTTGGGGTTTGCCGCCGTCAATTAATACTAATTCTGGCATTTCTACACGGGTTTCAGTATTTTCCTGAACAATTATTTTTTTATAACGTCGCATCAAAACTTCATACATAGCAGCAGTATCGTTTGGATTGTCGACGCTATTCACATTTTTAATATTATATTTTCTATAACTTGATTTATCAGGACCTGCTGGCGTATAAACCACACAGCTAGCTATAGTTTGATCGCCAAACGTATGGCTGACGTCGAAACATTCAATACGGTTTGGTATCTTAGCTAGATTGAGCTCTTGTTTTAATAAAATAAATTGATTTTCAAAAATAGCAGATTGTTTCTTATGCTTTTCTAATAAATTTTTTGCATTTTTTTCTGCTAATTGTAACCATTTTTTTTGGCTAGTTTTTAGTTGATCTATTACTACTAAATCAGGGCTGATTATGTCTTTCAATAAGTCTTTATTATGATCATCAAAAATGAAATTCAATACTATTTCATCAGGCATGGTAAGCCTAGATGATTGTGCCAAGTCTAAATAAAACTGGCTCAAAGCTGATAGTAATTCATCTTCGAATATATCTGGATTATGAATATCAAATAAAACTTTATCAATATATTCTTTACTGCCACGTAAAGAACCTTCCCTGAATTGTAAGATAGCAAGCACGAGGGTATGACCTGACGTCAGATAAGCAATAACATCGGTCGCCTTTTTGCTTAATTTTGCATTCTCAATATACTGTGGAGCAAAGATTGCTTGTAGCTTTTGAATTTTATCGCGTAAAACAGCCGCTTGTTCATAAGCTTGAACATCTGCCGCCTTATCCATTAATAGCGCAAAATTGCTAATAAGTTCCTGACTCTTACCTTCTAAGAATAACCTGGTATTTTTAATATTCTCTGCATAGTCTTGCTGGCTAATATTAGCCACGCATGGAGCGCTACAGCGATGAATCTGATAAAGCAAACATGGACGCGCCCTGTTTTTAAAATAACTATCTGTACAGGTTCTTAACAAGAATACTTGCTGGATAAGCTTAATTGTTTCTTTTGCTGCAACCGCATTCGGATAAGGACCAAAGTACAAAGCATCCTTAGTTTTTTTATTATTCTTGACTCTAGTTAAATATATTCTAGAAAAATTATGTTTTGATATACAAATATAAGGGTAACTTTTATCATCTCTTAATAAAATATTATATTTAGGCCGAAATTGTTTAATTAAATTACATTCTAAAATTAAAGCTTCAGCTTCTGTATTCGTAATTATGGTTTCTATCGCATGAATTTGCTTGACTAGCGCAGCTGTCTTGACCGAGGTGTCTTGTTTATTAAAATAGCTAGCGAGGCGTTTCTTAATATTGCGCGCCTTACCCACGTACAATATTTCTTCAGCAGCCGAAAACATTTTGTAAATACCAGGTGCGTCAGTAGTATTTTTTAAAAAATCTTTTATGTTTTCAGGATTAGTAATATCAATTAGCATTTATATTAGAATTATATAGGTGCTGTCACCCAATTAGAAATATTACACAATATTTTCTGTATCTAACATTCCATGTCTAATAGCTAGATGTGTCAATTCCACATCACTATTCACCCCAAGCTTTTCAAACAAGCGATAACGATAACTATTAACAGTTTTAGGGCTTAAGCATAACTTATCAGATATTGCTTGAACCTTTTGGCCATTAGTAATCATGATCATTACTTGTAACTCTCTTTCCGATAGGCTATCGAAGGGAGAATCATCTTGATCAGTGAGGTGCCTTAAAGCTAATTGTTGTGCCACTTCAGGGCTTAAATATTTTTGACCTGCATGCACATTACGAATGGCTTGCACCATTTCATCCAAGCTAGAACCTTTAGTAATGTAACCAACAGCACCAGCCTGTAATAATCTCGTCGGGAATGGCTCTTCACCATAGACAGTAACTGCTATAACTTTTACATCCGGATCAGAACGAAGCAGTTTACGTGTAGCTTCTAAGCCACCTATACCAGGCATCTTAACATCCATTAAGATAACTTGTGGTTTTAATTCTCTTGCTAATTTTAACGCTTCTTCACCGCTCTTAGCTTCACCTACTACTTTGATACCGCTAACATCAGTCAACAAACGACGAATCCCCACGCGCACAAGATCGTGGTCATCAACCAGTAATACGTTTATCAAGCATGGCTCCTTTGTATGTTAATTAAATTTTTCGTTTAAATTTAACTACTCTTCTAATCTCCAAATTCCATCATAATAAAAAATTATACCTATGTGCAACATTTAATTAATAATTATCAACTAGATTATGACTATTTGTTTTATATGAAAATTTATCATATAATACCGCCGCGATATGCATCAACTCGTTATTACTTTAGGACAATCACTTAAGACAAATAGGATATACAATGAATACAAACTCGAAACAAAAGTTAAATAATGCGATAAGACAAGTAGAACAATACATCACTGAGTTAAAACCCAAAAGTTACAACGAAATTAAATCTGCGACCCATGACATTTCAAAAGCTGCCATAAGCGCTTATCTTAGCGTTCACTCGATAACAGAAACCTTGGAGTTTATAAATCACCTAGCGCACATAATGGTAAATGATATATCAGAAAATATCCGAATTCCGGAAGAGTATAGAAACAAGATTCATTAAGCAGATACAAATTGACATGCCAACCGTTGCTTTAGCTTAGGTTGGCGGAGAGACTGGGATTCGAACCCAGGGAAGGTTGCCCTTCAACGGTTTTCAAGACCGCCGCATTCAACCGCTCTGCCATCTCTCCACAATGAAAAGCATTCTACCCTAAAATTTTATTAAATGAAATAATTAGATAATTTTTTCTTAAATAATTTATACTTATTTACTAAGCTATCTAAATCTCATGGGTAATTTATAAGCCAAATCAACAGATTATAAATCAAAAAAAAACTCCAGTAAAATCATATACTTTTGTTATAAAAAATCATTATAATTGATCTATAATATAATATAATTATGTCTATAAATAACGGAGATAGATATGTCTAACGAACGTTTTCAAGGCAGCACTGTAGTCAGTACGTCATCCTCGATGGCGATTAACTCAGTTCTGAAAAATACATATATGCTACTGGGCATGACACTCGTGTGGAGTGCGATAATGGCGTTTGTTGCTTACACGATGAACGTAGGAATGCTAAGCCCGTGGCTGTTTATTGGCGGAGCGATTGGCTTGCAATTACTCATCCACTTTACTGCAGACTCGTCTCTGGGTATCCTGGCAACCTTCTTGTTTACTGGCTTCCTGGGTTTTACTATGGGGCCATTTCTTAATGTGATCATTAACACATTAGCTAACGGCAGTCAGTTGGTTATGATAGCTGCTGGCGGTACCGGTTTGGTATTTTTTGGCTTATCGGGTTATATCTTAACCACCAAAAAAGACATGACCTGGTTATCAGGCGCACTTGTTGCTGGCGGGATGGTTGCATTAGTAGCTATGATAGTAGCAATGTTTTTAGATATTCCTGCTATCCAATTAACTTTATGCGTGTTTTTTATTATCTTATCTTCTGCAATGATTCTGTATCAAACCAGCTCTATAGTACATGGCGGTGAAACTAACTATGTTCTAGCTACGGTATCACTGTATTTATCTGTTTATAACTTATTCATGACAATGCTGCAGTTGCTTGTGGCTTTTTATGGAGATAGGTAATCTATTAAGCAATCCATAGGATGTGTAACAAAGCCGCGAAAAACGCGGCTTTGTTGTCTTATAGAGAAGAAAACTAAATTATCTCAACCCCACTCATATATTTCTTCAAGACCTCAGGAACTATGATACTCCCATCAGCTTGCTGGTAATTCTCAACTACCGCCACTAGAGCTCTACCCACAGCCAACCCAGAGCCATTTAACGTATGGACTAATTCAGGCTTACCGGTTTGTGGGTTACGAAATCTTGCTTTCATTCTACGAGCTTGAAAATCCCCACAATTACTACAAGAAGAAATTTCACGATAAGTATTTTGTGAAGGCAACCACACTTCCAAATCATAAGTCTTACTAGAAGCAAACCCGATGTCGCCGCTACATAATTGCACTACTCTATAAGGCAACTCTAGTAATTGTAAGACTTTTTCTGCACATTTCACCATCTCTTCCAAGCACTGATCAGACTGCTCGGGTAGAGCAATATTAACCATTTCGACTTTTTCAAATTGATGTACTCTAATCATACCTCGAGTATCTTTACCATAAGATCCGGCTTCTTTACGAAAGCATGCAGAATGAGCAGTTAATTTGAGTGGTAAATTTTTAGAATCCAAAATTTCATCCGCTACTAAATTAGTTAATGAAACTTCTGAAGTGGGTATTAATCCCAAAGAATGTGACGAGGTTTTATCCTGCTCATTAGAAGTTGCGCTCGTGTAAAATAAATCATCTTCCATATTAGGAAGCTGGCATGTGCCTTGAAGTGCCTCTACACCTACAATATATGGTACATTAACTTCTGTATATCCATGCTCGCCTATATGTAGGTCTAACATAAACTGAGCGAGCGCACGATGTAAACGAGCCATTTTGTCGCGTAAAACTACAAAGCGCGAGCCGGAAAGTTTGACCCCAGCTTGCATGTCAATCCCATTATTATGAGCACCAAGATCAACATGATCCTTTGGTGTGAATTCAAATTTTTTAGGTGTTCCCCACTTTCTGATTTCTAGATTCTCTGTTTCGTCTTTGCCAAATGGAACATCTTCAGCAAGCATATTAGGGATACGTAGACAGAAATCATTTAATTGTTCTTGAATCTTATTTAAATTATCATTTTTTGCCTTGAGATCCTCACTAATATTATTGACTTCGGCCATTAATTTAGCGACTTCTGTTTCTTCAGCATTTTTTGATTTAGCTATACCTATCGCTTTAGACTTCGTATTTCTAATATTTTGTAAACTCTCAAGATCCACCTGTAAAGATTTACGCTGCTCTTCTAATCTAGAATAAATAGACAAATCAGTCTTTTTACGACGTAGTTCAAGCATCTTTTGTACAACAGGTAAATTTTCTCGTAGTAATTTTGGATCTAACATAACAGCACCTATTTTAATTTCTCTAAACTTCTAAGGTATTCTAATTTCTTCTTGATATTAATTTCAAAGCCGCGATCTACCGGTTCATAATAAATCTCTGGCTGCATGTGATCTGGGAAGTATTTTTCACCTACCGCATAACCTTCAGCTTCGTTATGAGCGTATCTGTATTCTTTACCATAATCTAAACTTTTCATCAATTTAGTAGCTGCATTACGAAATCTCTTAGGTACTTCTAAGCTACCATGTAACTTAACAGCATCCATTGCTTTTTTGAATGCTGTATAAACCGCATTACTCTTAGGTGCAACTGCTAAATAGACTACTAATTGCGCCAAAGCCAATTCCCCCTCTGGGCTGCCAAGCCGTTTTTGCACTTCCCATGCATTTAGACATAAATCAATTGCTCTGGGATCAGCATTACCAATGTCTTCACTGGCTACCCGAATCAAACGTCTGGCTAGATAAACAGGATCACAGCCACCATCGAGCATACGGCAAAGCCAATATAAAGCAGCATCTGGATCAGAACCACGTATCGATTTATGCAGTACAGAAATTAGATCGTAAAAAGCATCGCCCTGTTTATCAAAACGACGCTCTTCGCCGTTTAACATAGATTGGATGTGCTCAACAGTAATAACATTCGTCTTATCAGGATCCAGATTGCTAATTGAACATAACCATTCTAGACGATTAAGTAAGCGTCGCGCATCACCATCAGCCATATCAATCAACATAGTTTTAGCTGCAGCCTCAAAACTTAGTGTTTTATTATAACCTTGGACTTTATCTGCTACCGCGCGGTCTAATATCTCTTCTAGTTCTGATCGGCCCAAACGTTCTAAAACAAAAACTTTTGCACGCGATAATAACGCATAGATTAATTCAAACGATGGATTTTCAGTGGTAGCCCCAATAAATACAAAAGTCCCGTCTTCGATATACGGCAGAAAAGCATCTTGCTGAGTCTTATTAAATCGATGCACTTCGTCAACAAATAATATAGTTTGTTCGTTATTTAGCAATCTCGTCTGTGCGCGATTGACTACTTCACGGATATCTTTGATACTGGCCATGACTGCAGACAGTTGTTCAAAAGCAGCATTAAATTCTTTAGCAATTAATTTGGCAAGCGTGGTCTTGCCTATGCCTGGAGGCCCCCATAAGATCATCGAATAAATTTTTTTATTTTTAATCATTGATGACAGAGGCTTGCCTGGCGCCAATAAATGCTTTTGTCCAACAAATTCGGCTATATCTTTTGGACGCATACGCGCTGCTAAAGGGGAACTTGGCTTCATTACATTATTTCATCACTATTGATGACATCAACACCTTTTGGCGGCACAAAATTAAAAGTACTAGCACCCATAGGATTATTAACTACACTATTGCTCAAATCAATTAGCATGTGTTTATGTTCTGCAGCTATAAAACTAATATTTTTAATAGCGGCTGAGTTATTATTTAAGAAAACAATTTTAAGATCTGTAATATAGTTATCTCCAGTGACCTTATTCTTCGGCTTGAGCTCAAAACTATTCTCAGCAACTTTTTTTACAGAGTAATTAGTAGTTATACTATACAGATCATCTAATAATATTGAAAAAGGCGAATGAGCTAGCTTCTTCATATTAAAATTATCTACGACCACCTGCTCCAAGCCAACATCATAGTGCCAAAATTTTGTACCATTAGAAATGTAACTTTGCTTTTCTTTTTCTGGGCTTGTTATAGACCAAAGAAACTTACCGGGACGAGCTAATTTTAATCTACCACTGATTTGCTTGAACTTGCTTTTATCATCACCCCGTTCAGACTGCTTAAAATCTGCACTATAAGAATCTATTTTTCGAATCTTATTAATAAACTCCAAAGTATCCTTGTCTAGATTTTGGACATTAATTCTCTTTTTAGCTATATCAGCCTCTGCTTGCAGCTTTTTTTTAGCTGCATCATAAGCCCGACTACCATCATCTATATTTTGTAAAAATGCGATCTCTTTAGGCATATTGGCTGCAATAAGACTAAAATTTAAAAAAAACACTGCACTTAATAAAACAACACGCATAATTTACAATTTACCAATATAATTTATTCATTATTAATCTATTCCCTGCCCCTCAGGAACTAGTATTTCTCGTCCACCACGAGTCCCCACTGGACTAATGATGCCAGCGGTTTCCATTTGTTCAACAATATTTGCGGCTCTATTATAGCCTATTTTGAATCTTCTCTGTACGGATGATATCGAAACTTTTCGTGTTTCTAAGACAAATTGCACGGCTTGGTCGTATAACTGATCATTTTCAGAGCCAGAATCATAATCATCGGTAGCTAAACGAGGTATACCCGGCACGCCCATACTAAAATTGCTGTTAGTAATATCCTCATTATAATCTGGAGCTTGTCTTGCTCGCCAATCATCTGCAACCGCATGAACCTCTTGATCAGAAACGAACGCGCCATGCACTCGCACCGGCAAACCACTGCCCGGAGGTAAATATAGCATATCGCCTTGCCCCAGCAATTGCTCTGCCCCTTGCTGATCTAAAATAGTACGTGAATCAATTTTTGACGAAACCTGAAAAGCTATTCTGGTTGGCACATTGGCTTTAATAAGACCAGTAATAACATCCACAGATGGTCTTTGGGTTGCAAGAATCATATGAATACCCGCTGCGCGCGCTTTTTGGGCGATACGAGCAATAAGCTCTTCAACTTTACGGCCAACTACCATGATCATATCAGCAAATTCATCAACGACGACCACAATAAACGGCAAGGTTTCTAGTGGAGGCGCTTTTTCATCGATATCAGCTGGCCACAGTGGATCTAAAATTGGCTCATTGTTTAAAATAGCATCTTCAACTTTGCGGTTATAACTTGCTAAATTGCGCACACCAAGATGGGCCATCAATTTATACCTACGATCCATCTCAGCAACACACCATTTTAGTGCATTAGCAGCATCACGCATGTCTGTCACAACGGGTGCCAACAAATGTGGGATACCATCATAAACTGATAGCTCCAGCATTTTTGGATCAATCATAATCAGGCGCACTTCTTTAGGTGTTGCTTTGAATAATATACTAAGCAACATAGCGTTAACGCCCACTGATTTACCTGAACCAGTCGTACCTGCTACTAAAAGATGTGGCATCTTAGATAAATCTGCTAATTTAATTCGGCCAGATATGTCTTTACCTAAAACTAAAGTTAGCGGCGATTTATTCTTACTGTATTCAGGATGTTCTAATAGCTCCCGTAAACGCACTATTTCTCTTTGTGTATTAGGCACCTCTAAGCCAACATACGGCTTGCCAGGGATAACCTCAACTACTCGTACGCTCACAATAGCCAAACTTCTAGCAATATCTTTAGCTAGCCCTGAAATCTTACTCACTTTTATACCAGGCGCGAGTGACAATTCAAAGCGCACCACAACAGGCCCTGGTTGCACCCCAACTACTTGCGCTTCCACGCCAAAATCTAATAGCTTATGTTCTACTAATCTTGATAAATCATGTAATTCTTGATCGGTATAACCTAATTCAGTATGCGCAGCTGGCATTTCTAATAAACTAACATCTGGTAAGCCTTCTGCTGTCCCTGTGCTGACAGTGCTTATTGACAATTGTTTTGCCTTTGCTAAATTTTTAGGCTGAGTAACAATCTTGTCTAATTTGTTTTCTAATTTTGGCTTGAGTGTGTCAGTAAGCGTTTGCAAATTGAATTTTTTAGGTATAGATAACTCGCTGACAACTGGTTCTTTTTTTGCTGCTGGCTTTAAATAATTGTCAGTTTCGAATGGATCTGGTTTATTCTTAATTGTAAATGTATCACGTTTAATTAACTCATTATTTCTTGAATCTCTATATTGAATAATACGAGTTTTGACATTCGCACCTTGAGTTAGAACTTTTTTACCAACATAATCTAATACTTGCACCCATGATAGGCCGGTCAACAATGTTACGCCAATAAAAAACCCGGCTAATAACAACAATGTTGCACCAATGGGACTAAACATATTAACGAATAGATGATTGAATATCTTTCCCAATAATCCACCTGGCCCCATAATTAATGGCTCAAGGCTCAAGATATGCATATGTAGATCAGCTAACGCAGCTCCTGAAAGCAATGTTGCAATAAAACCAAAAGCTTTAACGCCGATATCAAATCTTTTTGGTGGTTCCAATTTGGTAGACTTTCTCGTATAGCTTTTATAAGCTCCGTAAGATAAGCAAATAGGTATCCAAAAAGACAGATAACCAAAAAAATAATACATGACATCAGAAAACCATGCTCCTAGCTTACCACCATAGTTATGAATAGACTCTGAGCTGCTGATATGGGTAAAACCAGGATCTAATATACTATAAGTCATCAAGCACATTAATAAATAGCCGGTTAACGCAAATAAAAAAATTGCCCCTGCTTCGTACAATCTTTGATCGAGGTTGGTGTATTTAATATTGTCTTCTTTTTCAACTTTTTTGCGTTTTCTAGCCTGTGCCAAAATAATCTCCAATTTATTTTAACTAATTTATAATTATTTTTAGTCAATCATCGTCAACTATAACTTATTATTATCTTTAATTATATATTTATGTAAGCTATTATGGTAACCACTAAATTTAAATCTTATTAATACTTACAGAAGTAGCAAATTCTTATGCATCACAGATTACTTATTCTTGGTTCCGGCCCTGCTGGTTACACCGCTGCTCTTTACGCCGCTCGAGCTAATTTAAAACCAACCTTAATAACAGGCATGGAACCAGGTGGACAGCTTACTACCACTACTGATGTTGACAACTGGCCTGGCGATATTGAAGGCTTGCAAGGCCCGGCATTAATGGAAAGAATGCGTGAGCATGCTTTAAGATTTGAAACTAATATTATTAACGACCATATAACCAAAACTGATTTAAGCAAAAGACCTTTTCAGCTCTATGGAGACAATAACACTCTATATACATGTGATGCGTTAATTATAACTACCGGTGCAAGCGCCATGTATCTGGGCCTGCCTTCAGAGCAAGAATTTATGGGGCGTGGTGTTTCTGGTTGTGCAACCTGTGATGGCTTTTTTTACAAAAACAAAAATGTTGCCGTGATAGGCGGCGGTAACACTGCCGTTGAAGAAGCTTTATACTTAGCAAATATTTGTAAACATGTGACACTCATTCACCGCCGTGACAAACTGCGCGCAGAAAAAATGCTCCAAGATAAATTATTTGCCAAAGAGAAAAACGGTAATATTAATATTTTATGGGATCATGAGCTTCATGAAGTTTTAGGTGATAAATTAGGCGTAACTGGCCTAAAAGCTAAATCAACTAAAAACTCTGAAGTAAAACAATTAGATCTTGATGGCATTTTCATTGCGATTGGTCACAAACCTAATACAGATATATTTACCGGCCAACTAGATATGAAAAACGGTTATATACTAGTCAAAAGCGGCAATACGGGCAATGCAACAGCTACTAGTATACCAGGCGTGTTTGCTGCTGGTGATGTGATGGACTCAGTTTATCGCCAAGCAATAACTTCTGCTGGAACTGGTTGTATGGCAGCACTTGATGCAGAAAAATATTTAGACAGTCTCGAATAAATATAATCTCATGTTCATATTAGCTATCGATCAAGGTACTACAAGTAGTCGTGTGGTTATATATAACCAAAAGCTTGAAGTTGTAACTAAAACTCAACAAGAAATTACGCAAATTTACCCACAAAAAGGATGGGTAGAACATGATCCAGTGCAAATATTCGATGGGATCATTTTTTTAATTAATCAATGTTTAGACCAAGCATGTGTGCTACTAAATTTATCTAAAACTGAATTATTGAGTCAAATCTTATCTATAGGCATCACTAATCAGCGTGAAACTACTATTTTATGGGATAAAACAACAGGGGCACCTGTTCATAATGCTATTGTCTGGCAAGATCGTCGCACCGCAGACTTCTGTTATAATTTAAAAAATAAACAAGACGATGATTATGAAAAAATAATTCAGGATAAAACTGGTCTGTTAATCGACCCCTATTTTTCGGCTAGCAAAATAAATTGGTTATTAAACAAATATAATCTTTACGATAATAAAAATACTCTGTTTGGCACTATTGATACTTATCTTATTTGGCGCTTAACTAACGGTAAATCACACGTGACTGATGCTACAAATGCTTCACGCACGCAGCTTTACAATATTAAGACTCTTACTTGGGACAAAGATTTATTAAATATCTTTAATATACCTCCTTCACTTTTACCACAAGTTAAAAATTGTATTGATGACTTTGGAGTTACTGATCCGCAATACTTTGGAGCCAGTATACCCATAAGAGCGGTTGCTGGCGATCAACAGGCAGCAGCCATCGGTCAGTTATGCATCACCCCTGGGTCTTGTAAAATTACTTATGGTACAGGCTGTTTTGTTATGCAAAATACTGGTGACACCCCGGTTATGTCCAATCATAAATTAATTACCACCATCGGCTATTTAATTAATAATAAAGCTAGCTATGCTTTAGAAGGCAGTATTTTTGTTGCAGGAGCCACTATTCAGTGGCTTCGTGATGCAGTCAAATTAATTAGCAACGCTGAAGATACTGAGCATATTGCTAGACAATTAGAACATACTGACGGTGTTTATTTGGTTCCAGCGTTCACTGGCTTAGGTGCGCCCTACTGGGACCCGCAAGCTCGTGGAGCTATATTAGGTCTGACTCGAGAAACTGGCCTTGAGCACATCGTCCGAGCTGCTTTAGAATCTGTCTGTTACCAAACCATGGACTTATTGTCAGCTTTTAAATTAGACTATGATTTACCAGTAAATATTAAGGTCGATGGTGGCATGACTGCTAATAATTGGCTCATGCAATTCTTGGCCGATATCACGAGAATTAAAGTACATAAACCAGCAGATATCGAGTCCACTATCAAGGGAATTGCTATGTTAGCGGGTATTGGGTCAGGTATTCTAGAACCTCTAGATAAACTCGTCTTAACTCAAACTAGCCAAGGGTCGCAGAAATACACGCCTACGATGCCAGTTGAAATGAGTAATCATTTATACCAAGGCTGGCTTAATGCCGTGCATAGACTCTTGCAAAAGTAAAAATACTGTTTATACTGTTGACTGCATTACTGGCAAACGGAGCATGATTAAAATATGTCAAAAGAAGAAAACTTTACTATGAAAGGCGTGGTTATTGACACTTTGCCTAACACCATGTTTAAAGTAAAACTTGAGAATGATTTTGAAATTATTGCCCATATCTCTGGAAAAATGCGCAAAAACAACATTCGTGTATTCACCGGCGATAAAGTTACCGTTGAACTTACTCCTTATGATCTCTCCAAAGGCCGCATCACTTTCAGAGATTAATGATTCGCCTACAATCGTTATTTTATCAATATTATCATACTGGTTAGAGATAGATTAGATTACGATATAGATTAGCCTTAAATAATCTGTATAATCATTAATACATTAACTATCTATAAGCTGTATTACTATGTCAAATTCTTCTCATTATCAGCATACAACTTGGTCTTCTAGCCGCAGCTTTATTTTAGCTGCAACTGGCGCAGCGGTTGGCTTAGGCAATATCTGGAAATTCCCCTATATGGCTGGAGATAATGGTGGTTCAGCTTTTGTAATCGTTTATATTCTAGCTATTTTAGCTATAGGCATGCCTCTTATGATTGCAGAAATATTATTAGGCAGAATGGGGCGTGAAAACCCTATCAATACTATGCTAAAACTAGCTAAAGCAAATCATCGCAGTCCTAAATGGCAATTAGTTGGATTTTGGGGAGCAGCCGGGCTAATTTTAGCCCTATCCTTTTATAGTGTCGTAGGCGGTTGGACAGTAGGCTATTTTTTTAAATACATTGGGTATATTTCACATCTTGGCGATGCGCAACCTACCGCGACCGCTGATATCTTAACTGCTTGGCAGGTTTTCTTGAGCTCTGCTTCTACTTTAACTATTTATCATAGCATTTTCATGTTGTTAACTATTGGTGTTGTTATGGCTGGGGTAACCAAAGGAATAGAACGTGCAGCTAACATAATGATGCCAATGTTATTTGGAATATTAATAATCCTAGTAATCTATGCTGGCATCTACGGTGATATTAATGCTGGGTTTAATTTTTTATTTAAACCAGACTTTAGCAAAATCAACTCAACGGTCATCATCGATGCCTTGGGTCATGCATTTTTCACCCTTGCCGTGGGCGCGGGGTGTATGTTGACTTATGGCGCCTATCTACCAGAGCACACCTCTATTATTAAAAGCGTATTTATTATTACTGCTTTAGATGTATTAGTCGCATTCTTATCAGGCATGACTATATTTCCACTAGTATTTGCTAACAACTTAGCACCGGATAGTGGTGCGGATCTAATGTTTAAAATTTTACCTCTAGCTTTTGCGGTTATCCCCTTTGGTAATTTTATAGGTGTTTTGTTCTTTTTGTTATTAATTTTTGCTGCATGGACTTCTTCTATTTCTATGGTTGAACCATTAGTAATGATCTTAATAGAACGTGCTCGGCTATCAAGAGCTACCAGTTGTATTCTAATTGGTGCTATTTGTTGGACTATAGGTATGTGCGCCCTACTCTCATTTAATGAATGGCAAAATGTACTATTACTTAATCATTGGACTTTTTTTGGTGCAATTACAAGTTTAACCACCAATATCTTTTTACCTATTGGTTGTTTATTGTTTGCTATCTTTGCCGGGTGGAAAGTTAATCCACTTAGTGCCAGAAATATTCTAGCAAGACAAACTGATCATCATTTTAAAGCGTGGCAGTTTTTAATTAGATATATTGCACCGATTGGAATTGTGATAGTCCTCATGAATAGTTTTTTAAGTTATTTTTGAGATTTCTCTCCTCGCTGCCCTTAAAGTAATCAGAGCAGTACGCGGCTCTGATTATCCCGACTTCTTGCTAGCAAGAAATTAAACAAATGGTTTGAATTTAGGGTCATTGCTCCAATCATCTTGAACAACTCTCGGAGAAGAATATATAGGTGCACTGTTTCTTCTATACATTCTTACAGTATCAGCTAAAGGCGCACTATCATGAGCTGGTACAACAAACGGAGAGAATATTTCTTGTGATCGAGCACGTGCCATCAGATCTCCTAAATACAGCGGTTCATGATCATGCATAAGGGCTGGCGGTTGCCGTAGTCCAGATGATGGCATCGGTGGTGACGGTGGTAAATATGGTAATGGACCAACCGAAGGGGTACCCCTTCTTGAGGTTGTCCTAGATAATACTGGAGTTGCTACTCTACTAGATGAACAAGATGGCACATCAAAAAATATTGACGATGGGCTATGCGATCTGGCTGGTGGACAAGACGGCAGAGGCATTGTTAGCTGCGGAGTACCTGGTCTACTAGATAGACAAGGCATCATAGGCACTGATTGGAATGATGGCAACGGCATCACTGCTGCTGCACTACTAGGTGAGCACGATGGCATTAACAATTCTCGTGGTGGTAATGGTGGCGGTGGCAAAAGAGGTAACACTGGCAAACATTCTGGATCTGCGCATTCCTCAATGACATGATGAATTACTTGAGCTGGAGGTGGAGCACATTCTGGATTTATACAGGGTACTTCCTCTATCACATCCATACATACTGATATGGGTGGTGGACAAGGTTCCCCCATAGCAACCATGGTAGTAGTTGCCACACAGGGAGGCTCATAAAAAACTTGTGTAATAACTTGAGTATCGATTAATCCCGGTAGAAACTCCCGCTCTCTCTCACGACAGCATCTTAAGTAACATAATATGATTGCTAAAACCACGCTTGAACTTGGAATCAACAGAAGTAAACCTAGCAAACCTAATAATCCAGATTTACTTGAATCAGTCTCCTTAGGAGCAGAAAATGGGTAGAATGGTTTTGGTACTAATATAGGACTAGGAAGAGGTATAACCACGGGCACAGGATTTTGTACTGGAACCGGTGGATGCACCGGTGGTAACAAAGGTATTACCGGTGTTATTGTACGCGACTGCTCAGTATTATTACCGGTACTAGCGCTGTGTGTTCTTGTTAGTGTTACTTCCCTATTTGAAGTCTGTGTCGAATTCGTATTTATTGATTGAGTAACCATTAGTGTTTCAGTTGTAGTTGGTGCTTTAGTTACTGTATGAGCACGTGTTACTGTACTAATTAGATCTGCTGTACCAGTTTCAGTTGGTGCATGTGTTACTGTCCTAGTTGTATCTCGCGTATCAGTTGCAGTTGGTGCACCTGTTACTGTACTAGTTATATCTCTCGTACCAGTTGCAGTCGGTGCATATGTTACCGTCCTAGTTGTATCTCGCGTACTAGTCGCAGTTGGTGCATGTGTTACCGTACTAGTTGTATCTCGCGTACCAGTTGCCGTTGGCGCATGTGTTACTGTACTAGTTATATCTCGCGTACCAGTTGCCGTTGGTGCGCGTGTTACTGTCCTAGTTACAGCTGGCGTACCAGTTGCCGTTGGTGCTTTAGTTACTGTAGTAGTTACATCTGGCGTACCAGTTGCCGTTGGTGCGCGTGTTACTGTCCTAGTTGCATCTGGCGTAACAGTTGCTGTTGGCGCATGTGTTACTGTACTAGTTACATCTGGTGTACTAGTTGCAGTTAGTGCTTTAGTTACTGTAGTAGTTACATCTGGCGTATCAGTTTCAGTTGGCGCATGTGTTACTGTTCTAGTTGTATCTCGCGTACTAATTGTTATTGGTGCATGCGTTACCGTACT
>JACCDG010662130.1_pt1 | contig 19385 bp, 9 predicted proteins | sample 7442471 | NCBI WGS metagenome assembly JACCDG01 (sample SAMN15323444, study PRJNA562643) | freshwater metagenome | isolation source: river surface water | place: USA:Blue River Watershed | collected 2017-08-17 | reverse complement strand
CACTTGCACCTGCCCCGTTTACAACGAGTTTTACATCTTCAATATTCTTTCCAACTATTTCTAGAGCATTCAATAATCCCGCAGCGGAGATAATGGCTGTCCCATGCTGGTCATCGTGCATGATTGGGATGTTAAGCTCCTCTTTCAATCGTTCTTCTATCTCAAAGCTTTCGGGAGCTTTTATGTCTTCCAAGTTAATACCACCAAAAGTGGGTTCCATCGCTTTTACCACTTTAATGAAGTCTTCCACATTTTTGCAGTCTAATTCAATATCGAAAACATCAATATCTGCAAATAATTTGAATAATACACCCTTCCCTTCCATTACGGGTTTAGAAGCTTCAGGACCAATATCTCCCAAACCTAAAACGGCAGTACCGTTTGATATGACAGCAACTAGATTTCCTTTGGCCGTATATTTATAGACATCTTCTTTATTTTCAGCAATTTTCTCACAAGGTTCAGCAACTCCGGGTGAATAAGCCAATGCAAGATCAAATTGAGTTCTAGTAGGCTTGGTAGAAATCACTTCAATTTTACCAGGTCTGCCTTCAGCGTGATATGACAACGCATCAAAGTACTTCTTATTCTTATTTAACATTGCCGCAAATTTAAGTTTTCAATTTACATTCTCGTTTACCTTTTCCACCTTAAAGGTATAAAGGCCCATGATGAAACCAATTATTCTTAGTTTAATGGGCGTTGCAGCGATGTCTGTATTGGTATCCCAAAAAGACAAAACCTCAGTAAATTCAACAAACTTCTTCGTGCTTGATTCGAATAAACATACCATTTGTTCGGTTTATGTATCACCAATTGGACAAGTGAATATTTCGAGTCAGAAGCAACGATTGGCCTATTTATCTAAAACGAAAGATTCAACTGGAATTGTGATGGGATTTAATTTGAAACCCGGAATACATAATTATCAGTTTAATTCAATGAACAGTTACTCGGAAGTTGCCGTTGTTCGTACAGGCAAAAAAACGGCACTACGGTCTGCGTATCCCAGTATGTCCATGGCTGCTCCCATGACTACAAGGAGTGAAGATGGAGATGAATCAATGATAGAATCAAAAATTGGTGTTTACAGCGAACCCATGATGGACAGAGATGAAGCTGATGTGAAGGCAAAATCAGGAGTTGTTACAGCCGGAATTTGGAGCGATTTAGAAAATTGGGATACATATTTTACTACTTATCCAAATACTCATGGTTTTTGGGGATTGGATTTTACAAAAAAGAGATTTTCAGTAGAAATTTTAAATCCAGATAAAACACCCGCAATTGGAGTAACCTTGATATTGAAAAAAGGCAGCGGAGAATCTGTTTGGCAGAGTCAAACTGATAACAGAGGTTACGCTGAGTTATGGTCTGGCATTTATTCATCAGAAAAAAACGATGAAAAAGAATCCTACCAATTATTTGAAAAACGTGGTGAGAATTACCGACCCTTGGGAAAATTAAAAGAAACGGGTTTCGCAAGAAGCACTTTATTTTTGAATACGGCTAAAATATCCCCAAAAAAAGTAGACATCTGTTTCACTGTTGATGCAACTGGATCCATGGGCGATGAGATCAACTACTTGAAAGAGGACTTGATACACATCATTCAAAGCTTAAAGAAAGCAAGTCCTTGCACAGAAATCAGGGTGGGTTCTGTATTTTACAGAGATAAAGGTGACGAATATGTAACTCGCAAATTTGATTTTTCTCCATATGTCGAAAACGCATTGATGTTCATTGGAAATCAAAGTGCTGGTGGTGGTGGAGATTTTCCAGAAGCGGTAGAAGAAGGATTGAAAGTTTCAAATGAAGAACTAAATTGGTCATCAGAGGCTGTGGCAAAAATCAATTTTTTAATCTTAGATGCCCCGCCGCATGCTTCTGAGCAAGGAAAAATTCAAGAGCAAATTAGATTTGCTGCTTTAAAAGGGATAAAAATAATTCCAATTACAGCTTCAGGAATTGATGCTTCTACTGAAATACTGATGAAACAGATGGCCATTGCTACAAACGGAGAATATTTGTATATTACTGATCATAGTGGAGTTGGCGGTTCTCATTTAAAGCCAACAGGAGTAAAGGAAAATGTAGACTTATTGACAAACCAAGTAGTGAAAGTGCTTAAGAAATTTTGCTTAACTCCAGATTGCAATCCTGATCAAGAGCCCAATAATCCGCAGCAAGACCCTAATTTTGTAAATTTTGGCAATAAAGACGTAATCATTCAATGTTATCCCAATCCAGCAACGGAATACTTAGATTTTGAGAGTAGCAAGAACATCAACGAAATTAACATTAGTGGCTTCAATGGACAGAAAATATTAACTGTTAAGCCTTTAGATAAAAAATATCGATTGAATTTACCATTAGTAAAACCGGGCATTTATGTGGTAACTGTAATTATTGACCAAATGTACTTTAATACTAAAATTGTCATTCAGCCAACCAATGGCCAAGGCAAATTAGACTAAAAAGATAAAATCACAGCTACTGTCAACCCTGAAATTGCTGTAACGGCAATGTCTGTAATAGAGTCGGTACGTTTTGCGGCATCCCAAGTGCCGGCTCTTTTATTTTTATTAAAATCATATGCCTCTTTAATGAGGGCAGCAGCAAGAGTTGATCCCATTGCAACTCGGAGTCCTCTTCTTTGTGTAGCAAGGGGACTCTCAAGTTTAAAGTTCTGAGTTGTAAAATCATAAGCAATGAAGGATATCAATGCCCCGCCTACAATATGGTAGAACTTATCGTTGGTTTGATTTTTGAAAATGGTGGTATTTTGCGCTTGCAAGTTTGTTATAAACAGAAGAATAATTCCAAATAATAAAATCCTGATTTTCATGATGATATGGAATGGTCAAAATTAATGCCAAACCTTTAAATAGTTAATTCGATTTGGTGGATTCACTTTTGTATTTTTGCAGTATCATGACTGAATTTCGTATTGAACACGACACCATGGGTGAGGTGAAAGTACCAGCAGGTGCTTATTGGGGAGCCCAAACAGAGAGAAGTCGAAATAATTTCCGCATCGGACCTGAAGGTTCTATGCCTGTTGAAATCATTCGTGCATTTGCTATTTTAAAAAAATGTGCAGCAAAAGCCAATCATGAATTGGGCGTATTATCGAAAGAGAAATATGAGTTAATCGCAGAAGTTTGCGACGAAATTTTTGATGGTAAGCACGATAAAGAATTCCCTTTGGTAATCTGGCAAACCGGAAGCGGCACTCAAAGCAATATGAATGTCAACGAGGTCATTGCTAACCGAGCGCATGTATTAAAAGGTGGAAAACTCACAGATGAGAAAAAGGTTTTACATCCTAATGATGATGTAAATAAGAGTCAAAGCAGTAACGATACTTTCCCTACTGCAATGAGTATAGCTGTTTTCAAGCAGGTTATTGATTACACTTTACCAGGGCTGCAAGCATTGAAAACAACCTTGAAGCATAAAGCAAGGGAGTATAAGGACATTGTTAAGATTGGTCGTACGCATTTCATGGATGCAACACCTTTAACTTTGGGACAAGAATTCAGTGGCTACGTTACTCAACTTGACAATGGAATTGCTGCCATTAATCGTGCCATGAAACCAGCTGCTGAATTGGCCTTGGGCGGAACAGCTGTTGGAACTGGCTTGAATACGCCTAAGGGATATTCTGAGTTGGTTGCGCGTTTCATTGCTGAAGAAAGTGGTTTGCCTTTTGTGACTGCAGAAAATAAATTTGAAGCATTGGCTGCACATGATGCCATGGTTGAACTACACGGTGCAATTAAAAGAGCTGCAGTGAGTGCATTCAAAATTGCCAATGATATTAGAATGTTAAGTTCTGGACCAAGAAGCGGTATTGGTGAGATTTTAATACCTGAAAATGAACCAGGTTCATCCATTATGCCCGGAAAGGTCAATCCAACGCAACCTGAAGCACTGACAATGGTGTGTGCTCAAATTTTGGGTAATGATGTAGCTATTTCATTTGGTGCAACTCAAGGACATTTTGAATTGAACGTATACAAACCTTTGATTGCCGCAAATATGCTACAGAGTGCTCGTTTATTGGGACAAGCTTGTTTAAGTTTCAATGATAATTGTGCCATTGGTATTGAGCCTAATCATGAAAATATCAAACGTTTGGTAGACCAAAGTTTGATGTTAGTCACTGCTTTAAATACCCATATTGGATATGAGAACGCTGCTAAAATTGCTAAAAAAGCCCACAAAGAGGGTACAACTTTGAAAGAAGCTGCTCTTTCCTTGGGACTTTTAACTTCAGAACAATTTGATGAATGGGTAAAACCTGAAAGCATGGTTGGAAATCCTGACGAAGTAATTAAATAATTTAAATAACCCTATCCAAATGCCCATAATTCAATTGGTTGGACAATCCAAATCTTTGGAAGTCACAAAACCATTGATTATGGGCATTTTAAATATTACCCCTGACTCATATTTTAGCAATAGCCGAATAAATTCAGTTAAGCATGCTCTGATTGTAGCTGAACAAATGTTAAAAGATGGGGCAACCATTTTAGATATTGGCGGACAAAGTTCTAGGCCTGGTTCGAATCGTATAACTTCTTCGGAAGAGCTACAACGCGTTTTACCGATAATTGAAGCACTCAGAATGAACTTTCAAGATGCTTGGATAAGTGTAGACACGTATTATTCCGAAGTTGCAAAAACATGTATTGACGCTGGTGTGGAAATTATAAATGATATTTCTTTTGGGGAAGATGACCCTAAGATGTTATCGGTGATTGCCAATAAAGACATTACTTACATAGGTATGCATAAAAAAGGCGATCCGAAAACCATGCAAGAAAATCCTAGTTATGATTCTGTTGTTGATGAAGTTTTTGAATATTTAATTAAGAGATCTATAGATTTTTCTTTTGCAGGAGTGAGGAACGTTTGGATTGATCCAGGATTTGGTTTTGGTAAAAGTATTGAACAGAATTATTCTCTTTTTTCTCAATTAAGTCGATTTTGCCAAACTGATTTTGGGGTCTTGGTGGGAATTTCTCGTAAAAGTATGATTTATAAACTTCTGGAAATCAACCTAGAAGACACACTCAATGCAACATCTTCTCTAAATCTTTTAGCTTTAGAAAAGGGCGCGAAAATTTTGAGGGTACACGATGTAAAAGCCGCGAATGAAGTTTTGAAATTGCATGCTGCTTTGCATAACTTTGCCCAATGAAAATTATTGCTCCATCAATCTTATCTGCCAATTTTGGCAATTTAAATCAAGACATTGATATGATAAATCAAAGTGAGGCTCAGTGGTTTCACGTTGATGTTATGGATGGAGTATTCGTTCCAAATATTTCCTTCGGTTTTCCTGTAATGAAATCCCTTCAAAAAAGAGCGGAAAAAACATTGGATGTTCATTTAATGATTGTTCAGCCGGAAAGGTATATTGAAGATTTTGCTCATGCGGGGGCAAACATTCTAACTGTTCACATTGAAGCTTCAACTCATTTACACCGAAGTTTGCAACAAATTAAAGCTGCTGGAATGAAAGCTGGTGTGGCATTGAATCCCCACACTCCTATTTCAAGTTTATTTGATGTTTTGGACGATGTTGATTTGGTTTGTTTAATGAGTGTTAATCCAGGTTTTGGTGGACAAAAATTCATTCCGAATACCATCAATAAAATTAAGGCGTTAAAAACAGAGATTGAAAACAGAGGATTAAATACTTTGATTGAAATCGATGGCGGTGTAACCCTCGATAATGCTCAAACATTGTTTCATGCTGGCGCAAACGTATTGGTCGCTGGCAATACTGTTTTTTCTGCCGAAAATCCATCTGATACTATTTCACAATTATTGGCTTTATCAAAATAAATTCAGGCATTGCAGCGTTTAGATGCCACAGTGAAGTTATTCTCTCTCATTGCAGTTTTATTAATTGTACTGCCTGTTTATTCTCAATCGAATATTTACAGAGCAAAAGTTGTAGGCTGTAAAAACTGTACCCAAATTAAAATCATTGATTCAGAAGGTGCTGTTTTGACTTCTGTTGATTCAGTGGGCAAATTTGAATTAACGCTACCCTATGAACCCTATCTTTTCTTTGGGACTTTTGGAACTTCAAATGATGAGAAGATTTTTGGAAAGTACGCTCGCATAAGCACATCAATAGATTCAATTTCAATTGGTGCAGGACTCGATTTAATTGGACAAGTAGAGGTAAATATTGAAGGTTCTACCCCATTTATGGATGAGATTAAAATGCGAGATTTAACTCTAAATGCAGGAGTTGGATCAGGCGTTGAAAATTTAATCAAAACCTTAGGTGGCGTAAGTAGCAATAATGAGCTTTCATCGCAATTTTCAGTTAGAGGTGGTAATTTTGATGAAAATTTGATATACGTCAACGATATTGAAATATATCGGCCACAATTAATCCAAAATGGTCAACAAGAAGGCCTCAGCTTCATCAATCCGCAATTGGTAGATAAGATTAAGTTTTCTGCTGGTGGATTTGAATCGCAATATGGTGATAAAATGAGTTCTGTATTGGATGTACAATACATCAAACCTGATTCTACGCGTGCTTCAATTTCCTTAGGCACGATGATTAACAGTTTCACCGTTGAAGGTTCTAAGAAGCATGTTTCTGGCCTTTTATCTATTCGACATTTTACCAATTCATTATTGACGGGCACCTTAAATACAAAAGGTACTTATTCCATGAATTTCGCTGATGTGCAGTCGTTTTTAAAATGGGATATATCAAAACGATGGTCAATTGATTTTTTGGGCAACTTAGCAGGAAATGCTTTTCAGTTGATTCCAGAAAGTAAGACAACTGAATTTGGTACTATTCAAAGCGCATATCAATTGAACGTATTTATGGCAGGCCAAGAGAATTTAAACTACAACTACTCGTTAGGGGCGCTTACTTTAAATTATCGTCCTAATGTTAGACAAAATTTCAAATGGATTCTAAGCGCAACAGCCATTAACGAAGAAGAGCATTTTGATGTACAAGGGGCATATAATTTGTCTGAATTAGACCGCGATTTGGGTTCGTCTAACTTAGGGAAACCTCTAAAAACCTTAGGTTATGGTTATTATTTAGATCATGGCAGAAATCAAATGCAAAGCCGAATCTTCAATTTTTCACATTTAGGGAATTTCGGAAAGCAAAATGCTCAAACCCAACTAAAATATGGTATTCGCTTAAACAAAGAATTCATTGTAGATCGATTTTATGAATGGTTGTACATGGATAGTGCAGATTACAATTTAGCTCCTTGGTCATTTGCCAAAGACACCATCATCCTTGATGACATTACACGTTCAAACAACCGTTTAAATTCAACCAGAATCAACGGTTTTGTGCAAGTAAAGCATTTTATTGACCGAAACAAGAAACTATCTCTAAATGCCGGGATTCGAGCATCATGGTGGTCTGTAAACGAGGAATTATTATTGATGCCCCGGATTTCTTTGTTCTATGAACCTAATAAATTATTGAAATATAATTCTAGAGATACCAATCAAAAACTACCTGTAACTTATAGATTTTCATTTGGTGCTTACCATCAACCTCCATTTTATCGCGAAATCAGGGGATTGAGTGGATCATTAAATCCAATGACGCGAGCGCAAAAATCATTTCATTGGGTATTGGGAATGGACCGAGTTGTTACGTTATGGAATCGAAAATTTAAATATACGAGTGAGGCTTATTATAAATACTTGGATGATTTAATACCATATTATTACGATAATATAAGAATCAGATATTTTGCTGAAAACACTTCTAAAGGATATGCTGCAGGATTTGATAATCGTTTGTATGGGCAATTCAACAAAGGATTAGAAAGTTGGTTTACTCTGAGCTTGCTTCAAAGCAAAGAGAGAATCACATACACAGATGCTAATGGAAATGCTATTACTTCTGACTGGTTGAGGCGCCCTACAGATAGACGAGCTAATTTTGCTGTTATTTTCCAAGATAGGCTAAAACAAAATCCAAGTATCAGAGTCAATTTAAGTATGGTAATAGGCACGAATATCCCTTATTATTTAGACGGAACGGCCAGATATTCTAACACACCGAGCATAGTACCACCTTACAGGCGTGTCGATATTGGTTTTAGCAAGACCTTAAGGGAACCAGGATCAAAATCAAAGAAATACTCATTTATAAAACAATCTTGGTTATCCGTTGATGTCTTTAACTTATTGGACATAAACAATGTAATTGCATACAGTTGGGTAAAGGATCTAGAGAATAACCGTTATGGTGTGCCAGAGTATTTAACTGGCCGTCGGTTAAATGTGAGATTCTTCTTAGGGTTTTAATACCGGGTAGCGGGTAGCGGGTAGCGGGATTCTGAAAACCAAAATCTGATGCCCGAAACCCGATACCCAACTCCTATTAATTAATTCGCTTCCGGGTTGCCTGGCGCAGGTGCTAGCTGTGATTTACACTCTTTTAATTGAGTCTGAAGTGTTGAAACCTCAGATTTTAAACGAGTTATTTCAGCATTATTCTTTTTGATAATTTCGCCAAGCTTACCCATATCTTCGTCCATTTGTATAATTTGTGCTTTTAATTGCTCATATTCATCAGATGTTTTTGCTTTTTCTTCATTGCATTTATTCAATGACGCTTGAATTTGAGACTTTGCATTGTCGCATTCATCCAATTTAGATTTCAAATTCTGAATTTCAGAATTCTTTGAAGTTAATTGCTTTTGTAATTCTGCAATTTGAGCTTCTAGTTGGGCATTGTTGTTTGAAGAAGAAGCTGAGGCTTGAAGAGCTGATTTTTCTTCATTGCATTTTTTCAATTCAGCTTGTAATGACGTTACCTGTATTTGTGCGGAAGTAGTAGATTTCTTCGCTTCTGCCAATTGAGCTTCAAGTGATGCAATCTTGGTGTTTAACGCGGTTACGTCAGATGACGATTTCTTTGCTTCTGCCAATTGAGCTTCAAGTGCGGTAATTTTAACTTTATAAGGACCGCAATCCTCTCCAGAAGCAGGAAGTGGGGTGTTGTTCAATTTATCGCTCAAGGCCTTTTTCTCTGCAGTCAATTGCGCCACTTGCTTTTTGAGCGCCTCGTTTTCAGCAGTTAACTGTGCATTTTTTGTTTTGATTGGAGCACAGTCTTCTGTTGCAATAATTTTACTATTGGCAGCAGTCAACTTTTCTTGGCATATTTTATTATCCGATTCTAGATTCTTGATTTTCAATTCTAGGGCGGCTTTTTCTGACTTTAGTTGTGCTACCAACTTATCGCACTCATTGATTTTATTGATTAAATCAGTGTTGTCTTGGGTTGCTTCAATTTGTGAACCTGTTTTTAATTTTTCAGTAGCTAGATCAGATTCGCATTTCTTCTTCTGATTTTCCAATAGATTAATGCGATCAACCAATGCAGAGTTTTGAGATTTTAATGCTTCAATTTGAGCTTTGTTTCTCAATGCTTCATTTTCAAGAGCTAACTTTTCATTCTTGAGGATTGAAACTTCTAATTTCAAAGCTGAAGCTTCTGTACAACACTTCTTTGCCTCATTTAATTGGGTTTGAAGGGCAGTTTTCTCAGCCATTAAATCGGCCAATTTCTTATCTGAAAGTCCATCTGAAGTTGCTTTGATTTGATCTTTTAGATTTACGATTTCAATATCTGCTTTCTCCTTTTGTCCTTTCCAAACTAGTATTTCGGCTTGGGCCTTGTCGTTGGCTTCTTGGAGTTTCTTTTTCTCTTCGTCGCATTTTTTTTCAGTAGCTGCGATTTGGGCTTTAATTCGTCCCAATTCTTCGTAACTGTTCTTCAAATCTGCCTTCGCCTTTTCGACATCAATTTGAGCTTGAGTTAACTGCTTTTTGCATTCATCGCAGTTGTTAGTTGGACTTGGAATAGGAGAATTTTTTAACTTTTTAATTTCGTCTTCCTTTGCTTTGATATCGGCAAGGATTTGGGCTTCTCTCTTTTTCCAATCAATGGCCTCGGCTGTAAGTTTATCGACCTCTGATTTGCATTTTTGTGCATCAGCTGTTATTTGAGCTTTTGATTTATCACAGTTGTCTTTTTCTTGTTTTAGCCTATCATTTTCCTTCTTTAGTTTATCAGCTTCAGCTGAAATTTTGGCAACTTCTGGATTAACCTTATTCTTTTCTGTAATTACAGTGGTATCGTTGATGGTCTTTTTTACCACTATTTTAACCGTATCATATTGATAAGTGGTATCGTATTCGGTTTCTCTTTGAGTGAAGGAGTACCAATCTTTTCTATTGTAGCACCCTCCTATTTTAGATCTAAATCCGAAATAGAAACTCGCACCAGTATAATTGTTGTTGGCAATGTAATTGCTTAAACCGTATAGATTATCTGAACCGATGGTAACTGGTCCCATTCTAACATATGCGCCTACTTGTTGTTTTGTATAGTCGTGGGAAAGGGTTAACGGAAAACCGTATTCTAGATTTTCTGATTGGAAACGAGGAACTACACTTAGGTAGGATGCTCGTCGTAAACCTACTGAATTCCATTGTCTTAAGCTGTGAGTCCAATATGCACCGAGATGCCATCCCCCGAAAAAGCGTTTATCAAACTGCATATTGAATGCAACGGGTGAATAACTCAAGAATTCATATTCTTCGTTGGCACCTAAATCACCAAATAGGCGATTATGGAGGTCATCTAATTTATTATCACCTTGTGTAAATTGACCGTTTTGAATGATCAGTGGATCAATTTTCCAAACTTGATTACCTGTTGAAAGAATCTCGCTTGCACGTCCCCAATAAGAGATAAAGCCCAAATCGGTAATACTTGCACCCCATTTCCATGAATATTCAAGACTTTTTTCGCGGTCGCACATGCTGTTAGAAAGTCTTTTCATTCCCGCATTTGGCCTGTATTCATACATTACACCAACATCCATCCCTGCTCCAGCACCTTCAACAAAATCAAATTTACCTCCGAAAGGTCTAATAAGAGTTCGCATATTTCCTGCCGAAGTAAGCAAACGAGCGTTCATTTGGTTGATGGTTAATTGAGTAGGATTATCAATGGTGAAAGAAATATCGTCGGCACCAAGATGACCGACACCCATTCCCAATAACAGCTTAGAAGTTAAGCCCCATCTCCAAGAGTGTTGTTTTGAAGTATTGTTAAAACCAGAGAAAGTCATATACCATTCTTGATATCTCTCTGTATTCATAGAGAAATGGTTCTGATTGATGGTTTGACCTACTTTATTATTAATTTGGGGCATACCATAACGCATAATACCGCCCAAATCGGCATCTAATCCATTGATAGAGAAACCAGAAACGGCTTTCATTCCAAATCCCATAGCACCAAAATTACCTAAGGGGAGAAAAACCGATGGCCCCCAAACTTCGTTTAAATAATTCAAGTTCCAGTTGTCTTTTCCAAGATTTGTAGGTAACCAATCTTGATTGAATGCCAAAGTACCGTTGGTATTGACTAATTCTTCAGGATAATTGCCATTTGCCCATTGACCAAGACGAAAAGGGGCATTGTATGACATGAAATTATTTTCAGCGTTCACAGATCCACCCCACCAATTGATGTAGAGTCTGTTTCCGGGATTTGTTCTTGACAGTGCCGGATTCAAGGAATAAGAATAAGGGCTATTGAAGTCCCCCACCATCAATCCAAGAGGATGCTGAGCAAAAGATGCTGATAAAATTCCTAAGGAAAAAAGGGCCGCAAAAATCTTTTTCATAGTTTATAACGAATTCACAAATTTATGTGAATCATAGCATAAACCGTGCCTTATCGTATCACCTGAATGTAACCCTTGAATTTTATATCTTGTTCAGTGTGTCTTAGATAGTAGAAATAAACCCCATTTACAAGCTCTTTTCCTTCAGAATCAGAGCCATTGAATGAATTATCATAAGGTGATTTTTTCATGATCACAGCGCCTTGCCTGTCCATTATTGTGACTTCATATTTTTCAAATTCGGGCAACATATCGATTCGCCAAGTTTGATTCAATGCATCGCCATTAGGACTTATGATATTAGGAAGTTTTACGCTGTAAGGGTCTAGTACCGTGATGCAAACCGTATCAGTTCCTACACAACCATTAGCAGCTTTTCCATAAACTATATAACAAATAGAACTTTGAGGCTCAGCTAAAACAACATCACCTGTTGAATCACTCAATCCGATAAATGGTCTCCATGAATATGATTGTGCCCCGTTGGCGGTCAAAAACACACCATAACCTTTGTAGATGGAAGTATCAGTATTCGTAGATACTCCATAATTATTCACCGTTGCCACGATTGAGTCTTTTATACTTGTACAAAATCCATCGTTTTGGGTGAGATAAAATACTTGTCTAAACAATGAATCGACTCTGGGAACTGGAACGGTATCAGTACCAGAAGTATCATATAATGACGAATACCATTTGATATTTGACCCATTTACATTCAAATTGTGCGGTTGATTTAGACAAAGTGTTAATGGGGAGACAAAGATTGGCTTTGAAGGTAATTTTCTAGCATTGATTTTCATTTTACTTAATGCAGACAAACACCCTAATGGACTTAAATATTGTGCATACCTTATGATAGAATCGCGTTTTGCTGTAATTTTATACAAAGAACCCGTATCCAAAACTAAACCGTTTGTATCTATCCACTTGATAATGAAACCTGAAATATGGGCCACTTTTAATGTTAGTTCTTGATTATCGCAAACAGTGGTATCAATGGGAGTTGGTGGTTGTACATTTTGGAAACCAACTACAGCAGAATCCTCCGAAACACAACCGTCTACCCCTAAAATTTGAACTTTATATTTACCTGGTAGAATTCCATACAATGAATCTCCAAAACTGTTGTTTGACCAAAGGAATGAATCAATGGATCTCGTACCTGAGTAGGTGATTTTTAAACTTCCATCATTAGTATTAGCACAACGTGCATCATATGTTTGAATATTTGAACTGTCTTCGATTAAAATTCCTGATATTTTAAAAGGCACTAATGGGCCAACACATCCATTTTTATTGTTGAACGCATAGAACCCAACCAAAGAATCGCCCACTTGCTGAGGCAACTTAAATTGATTGCTATTTGACTTTATGACTGATTTAGATTTATTAAACCAGTCGGCCGTGTAAATAGATGAATCTGAGTTATACAAAACCAATTTTTTTCGAGCAATTGCGCAGTAAGAAGTATCAATAGGCAAAGGTTGTGGATTGAATAAATTAAAGTTAATCATGACCGTATCGGTTCTTGAGCAACCTTTCATATCTGTGGCAGTGATGAAATTGAGACCTGATTTTAAATTTGAGACTGAATCAGTTGAAGATCCGTTTGACCATTTCCATGATTTCAATGCATTTAGTCCGTTGTATTTAACTTTAGCTTTCCCATCAAAAGAGGTGGAACAAGTTGCATTATAAGTTGATATATTTAATTTCAATGGTGTGAACGTCACTTTACAGGTGTCGTACTTCCAACAAGTATCACCGCGATAAGTAAATGTTACTTTCACCCAATATTCACCAGATGTTTTAATCTTAAGTGTTGGCTTGGTTGTTCCATTGCTCCATAAATATCCAAAAGCACCTTTATAGAAATTGGTGTTTAAGGTAATTGAATCTCCTTGACAAAGAATAGTGTCAGGACCAATTCCCAAATTTTGTTTGGTGGTATTTTCAAAAATCCAATTTTTATTACCTGAGACATCTACACTATTTGAACCAATTTTTTGTTGAATTGGGGATAGGGCCAATTGGTCACGCATTTCAACGAAATCAATTAAGGTATTGGTTGTAGAGGAGAATTTTAGGGTGTCAACATTATTTACCAATGTTGATTGAATGGTAATGGGAAAGCAAGAATTACCTACAGCATCAAATAATTTATTTACCGTAAAACTCTTTTGGTTTTCGAATTTATAGATTCCACCTGGGTTCAACTCAAGAGTATCAAATCGTTGATATCCAAAGAAATCACATTCATTCTCATATTTGGCGTACCTAAATGTAGCATGTTTGATGTGATTCCTATTTTCCACGTTTGGGTTTACATCCGAATATTGACCATACACTTTCTCTTTCGCATGAATTTTTCCAACTTTGGCGTAAGGAATACTCAATTCTTGCAGGTAACTTTCAAAGAACAATTCGTTAATTTCCAAACTATCTGTAGCTCTAAAGTAATCAGTTCCTTGAGGATTACTGCATTTATCAAGGAACGAAATTTTATTGAATTTCACCCTAGGATATGTTGACATATGATAAAAGGCTTTTCTCCAATCTTTGCGCTTTATTGCCAAGTGAGAGCGATCAGCAGTTAAATAAAAGTTCTTACCATACACTTCCCAACCGTTATCTGGCGGATTGTTTGCTTCTACATAACTGCCTGCCATATTCCAATGTCTATCGGCTTCTCCGTAGGAATAATATTTTCTCATTCTTACATAGTTACCTTGAGTGATGAATGTGCCAGATGTATGCATGATTCCCCATTGATCTCTATCACCAACGACTTGTAGTGAATCATACAATCGCCATGATCCAGTTCCAACAATATTTAATCTTACGATGGGTTTGAAATAGGGATAGATTGCATTTCCGGTATCTGTAGCTTCTAGATTGACAAATCCTTCTAGTTTATAATCCACATTGGGTCTTAATCTCAAATCCCCAAAGATTTTTAGGGTACTTGTGTAAGGACCTTTAAATACGGCTGGCCTGACGGTAAAGTCCCAAGTCATATTATTGCAACTTGCATTTTCAACATCTATGTAAACAATTTCTCCGTTTTTGCTGAATGAATTTCCATCAAAAATGACATTATCCAATTGGCTTGGAATACAACCAGAGGGCGAGCCTCCAGATGTTAATGACCAATGATAAGGATTGCTCCACATTCCAGAGTCATTTACCCAATAATAGGTTCTTCCAGTTAATAATGATATGTTCCAATTCTTATTCCCCCCTCGATTAGATGCATTTTTAGCGATGTATTTGGCTGTACCCAATCCTTCTATATCCTGAAGTGCTATATAATCACCGTGTGCGGTATCTTTCTTGTAATCAAAGGAGGTGAGTTCACCTTTTTCGCTCGAAGTGAGTGATATCAACCCTCTACAATTCCCTTTTATGCCTAAATATTTACTGACCGTTTGGGTGTTACCTTTTTGAAATTGATTGGCCGAACCAGGGTAAAATATGAGACTATCAAAAAGCGTATTGCCATACATAGCAACATCTTTGTAGTATCTAGCACTATTGATTTTAGCTCCTTGGGAGTTTTGATAGAGTACCTTTTCATAGCAGTTCAATTTATTTACCACTGCCCTTTCAATTGAAAGTTCGCCTACATAACTCTTTAGGTTGAGTTCACCAAATCCTGCACTGTCATTTACTCTTATTAGGTCTGTTCCTTGGGGATTTTGAACTAAGTCTTGAAAACTAACCTTGTTGTATTTTACGTAAGGGGTTTGTGAAAAATGATAAAACACCTTTCTCCAATCGGTTCTATAAATCTGTATATGGTAATTGGTAGAATCCATCTTGAATTTACTACCCTCCACGTACCACGCTGGTTCCCATGCGTCTTTTGAATACCAATTGGATGTCCCCATTTTGATCTCACGGGAGCGATGCCCATAACTCGCAAATCTTCGAGTATTGACCGATTGGTTTTTTGTTACTAACAAACCGGATTTCAACGTCAGAGCCTCATTTTGGGCACCATCATTAAAACCCACTACAGTAAGAGAATCCAACAGCTCAACACCACTAGTAGCAGTTTCACAATCAATTTCAAGCCTTGAAAATGGAAAATTCGAAGACTTTAGGGAGTTCACCGTTGAGGCTGAATTGTTAATAATCCACTTTCCCTTCATATCATTTTCTGGTTTTGTATAGAATTGGATATTACCAGTAGTTCTTAGCGTGTTTGAATCTGTGGAATGAAAGACACTAGTATTGGCAGTGGCTGCGTAATTGATCTGGAAACAAGTATTTTCTCTTAAGTCAAGATACAATGTATCTAGATTATTTGTAAAGGAATTTTTATCAAAAATCACATTATCTAGAGGGCCAGGAATACATGTTTGTCCCGGGCCTCCACTCGAATAAGACCAATTTGCTGGATCGGACCATTTTCCAGTTTGTCCTACCCAAAAGTAAAATTTTGTTGCTAAGTTGTTTGTTGATCCTAAACCCGTAACAGTTGTAGTGGCAATGTGATTGGTTGCAGTCACCGTGGAAGTACCTGTAAATTTCAAATGGTGTAATCTACAATAATCAATATTCTGTGCAGCAAGAGTATTAATCACAAACTCTACTGGAGTACCTGGGGTATTGCTTCTAATGTTTACATGTCTTCCACAAGACCCTTTCCAATTCAATAATTTATTGACCGTAATAATTTGTCCACCCCCAAACTCATATGTTGCACCACCTTTTAGTGATAAAGTATCTGTTGTGAAGCTACCATCTAAAAAAGATGAATTATTCAATACCAACCGTCCAATTTTGGCAAAGTTGAGTCTCATATTATCCACTCGCTCATAGCAAATGAGGGTTTTCACATTGATTCCATTTAATTCAGCATCATTAACTGTACTCTTGATCTCAATTTTATTAAAGCTCGTTGAATCAATACAATTGAAGTTATCTCCAACTACATCTCTTGGATATTTATATTCAACTTTTAAATTGTAAAAAACCGACTTAGGACTTTGTACTCTGTGATAAAAACTCTTTCTCCAGTCTTTGTAGAGCATATTGATTTGTGATTTTCCCGCATCTAAATGGAAATTATTATCGATGGCATACCAACCACCCTCTGCATCCACTAAATTAACGATTGAATTTCCTAATGTTAGTTTTCTCCAATTATTACCTAGAGTAATGAAAGACCTTAATTGTAGGACTTTATTATTGGTTTTAACATGGCCACTGTAAAGTACAAGACCCCAACCATTAACGTCGCCATATAATTTCAATGAATCTTGCAAAGTCCATTCGCCATTAAGTCCTTTAAATTCAAACTTTTGAATTTTGAAATTAGCAGTGGTGATTTTGTTTCCGGTGGACGTTGATTCGAAGGTGAAAAATCCGTCGTAAGCAAAATCCATGTTTTTATCCAACTGTAAGTCTCCATAAATACGGATAAAATAACTTTTATCACTGCTCGTGAACTTGGGTTTATTTTTAACTCCATTCCAAATCAAACTCTTGCAGACTGCGTTGGAAACATTTAAGTTTACCGATTCACCCGTTGTTGAAAATGAATTAACATCAAAGAAAACATCATCTTGAAAAGTAGGAACTTGATTGTGATAGGTATTTCCACCGGAAGTAGTTGCCCAATGCGTTAAATCTGACCAAGAACCACTTCCGCCCACCCAATAATAATTCGCTCCATACAAATTGGAAGAAGCCCAGATCAAAAGATTGAAAATTAATGGGCTTTTCAATTTATTCAACGTTATCTTCATGTTTTCTTTTTTCAATATTAATCAATCTCTTAGCTACATCCAAAATGGCTTAGTGAATTATCGGAGTATTTGATTCTTTCAACGAAGTTTCTCTGTTGCAGTTCTCAATTTTCATAGATTTGTAGTTTTATGAAGCGATTTCTAAAATACTTTGGAGTTTTCTTACTGGGTTTTTTCTCCTCAATTGTGACTCTCGTCATTTTGATTGCTATTTCAGTAGCCCAATTTGGAGGTGAAAAAGAACCTGAACCACTTTCAGAAAATTCTTGGTTAACTATCAATTTGCCATCGGTTTTAAACGACAAATCTGAATCTGATCCTTTTGGAGAGTTATTTGCTGGCTTTGCTGGACAAGAACCTTTGGGATTAAACCAAATTATGAATGCTATAGAAAATGCTCAAAATAATGATAAAATTACAGGCATATTATTGGACCCGGGTTTTTTTGCAAGCGGATTTGGACAAGCAGAAGAGATCAGAAATGCGTTATTGAATTTTAAAAAGTCTGGTAAACCCGTAGTTGCTTATTCCGAAAACTATACAGAACAAGGTTATTACATAGCCAGCGTTTGCAGTAAAATATTTTTAAATCCCAAAGGTCTTATTGAATTCAATGGTTTATCTAACGGAGTAGTCATGTACAAAGGCATGCTTGATAAATTAGGTGTTGAATTTCAAGTTTTCAAAGTAGGTAAATTCAAAGGAGCTGTAGAACCGTTTATCCAAAATCAGTTATCAGATGAAAATAAATCCCAAATCAGAGAATATATCAACAGCATCCATGATCATGCTATTTCAAAAATATCTGTAGCTAGAGGTATATCAATTGATTCGCTCAGATTGATATCCTACAATGGACAAATGTTTTTATCAAAGCATGCTGAAAGATACAAATTTGTAGATCAATTAGGATACAAAGATGAGGTTGAGTCTTGGATTGAAAAAAAATACAAAACAAGAAATCAAATTTCACTAAGGAAATTCCTAAAGAACGAAGCTGAATATACATATTCTGAAAATAAAATTGCGATTTTGTATGCTGAAGGAGAAATTGTAAGCGGTGTCGCTTCTCAATCTGGAAGTCAAATTGCAAGCGATGATTTAGTAAAAGAAATTCGAAAAATCAGGGAGAATGATCAAATTAAAGCATTGGTGCTGAGAGTGAATAGTCCTGGTGGAAGTTCGTTAGCCAGTGATATTATTTCTAGAGAAATTGAACTTACAAAAAAGAAAATGCCCGTAATCGTAAGTTTTGGTAATGTTGCGGCGTCAGGAGGATATTATATTTCATGTTTAGCAGATAGTATTTTTGCCCAACCCAACAGCATAACTGGAAGTATTGGCGTATTTGCTCTGTTTCCAAACACACAAAAACTATACAAAGAAAAATTTGGTCTCACTTATGAATCAATAAATACCGGAGAGAATTCAGAATTATGGAGACCCGATCAAGGCATCAGTCCTATACAAGGAGCTAAAATTCAGGCGATGGTTGATCAAATTTATGATGATTTTTTGAGTGTCGTTTCTAAAGGAAGAAAAATGAGTAAAGAATCTGTTCACGAAATTGCTCAAGGAAGGGTCTACAGCGGTTTAAGAGCCAAAGAACTTGGTTTAATAGATGGTGTAGGTGGCATAGATAGAGCCATTATTTCCGCATCAAATAAGGCGAAATTAAAAGATTATAAGATCATGGTTTACCCAGAGCCAAAGAATCCGTTTGAAGCTTTATTGGGTGATGAATTTAGTGATGCCTTCGCAAATCAACAACTAAAGTTGGCTGAGGAATTGGGAATAAACTCATCTGTAATTAAAGAACTTCAATCCATTAAATCCATGCAAGGATATCAAATGAGATTACCTTGGTCGATGGATATTCGCTGATTATCGATAT
>JACCDG011720840.1_pt1 | contig 19387 bp, 37 predicted proteins | sample 7442471 | NCBI WGS metagenome assembly JACCDG01 (sample SAMN15323444, study PRJNA562643) | freshwater metagenome | isolation source: river surface water | place: USA:Blue River Watershed | collected 2017-08-17 | reverse complement strand
TACCACACCACCCCCCACAAGTGTTATACCAATACAGCTATACAGGTATAACACTTGACCGTGACGGGGGTCACAATGGGTATAATCGTCGTGCCCGCCGCGTTATACCGGGCCCCCATTATAAACTCGCGCATTACACGGCTTGCACACTGGAATGGGCGCGGTGGGCGGGCTCTTAATTGAGCCCGCCCACATAACGCGCTTGCGCTCGTGACAAACCACGCACGTCCGAAGTTCGCACGTGTCTGGATATTCGCGCGTCATAACAGGTTATACCCCGATTGTTTGCGCTCTTTCGGCGCGGGCTTGAAATCGTCCGGATCGAAAAGCACGACTTCGCGCGGGCCCCAACGCACGCCGTTATACCCCTTCTCACGAAACTCGCGTTGCGTTTTGGCGCTGGCGTCGTCGTCGTTATCGCCTGCCGCCATGTGTTCGCGCGCGCGTTTCATGAATAGTTCGGCATCACCAAAGAGGCCCGGCGCTTTGCCCTTGTGCATGTTGTGCCCAAATTGGCGCGCGGTTTTCTCATTGGTGGCGAAGCTGATGCCGGTTGGTTCGGGTAGGCCTATGCCTTTGGTTTTGGTGGCGCGGAGTTTCCCGCCGTCCAGCTTCTCAGCTTTGGTGCCGTGAAACAAATCCCCGTCAAACCAGTGCGCGCTCTTGTCCGCCTTCGGCACGTGAACGGGTTCGGGCTTCGGCGGCGCGGCCTTCTTAGAACTAAATGGCCACATGGGTTAGGCTCGCCACGGTGCGTGCTTCGGCGGCGCGGTAGTCCAGGGGCTCGCTTGTATAACCGCGCCCGTCGCGTCGCGTTCGGTCCAGCGGTAGTAATTGCACCGATGCCCGTTAACGCGCTCGCCAATGCGAATATCGAGTTGCGTTGTCATTTGCGATAGTCCGCCATGCTGATTACGTTGTTGTCGCCCTTTATACCAGCCAGCGCGGCATCCTCAACGCCCGCTTTCCACCAGACGCCGCTTGCGATCATCGCCGCGCCCACCCCATCGCGAGGGCTTCGCGTCGCCAATGCCGTGACCATCGCGGCGGCGCTGACAAAGGCATATATTGGATGCCCACCGGCCAACGCAAAAGGCCCCTCGCGCTTGACTTCGCGAGGCTCGCGAATGTCGGCGCTCCAATCGGACCCTAGCGAAAGGCGCGCGACGGTCGCACCAATCAACAACACCACCACCAGCGCGACGGCAAGGGCAGGCGCGGGCTTTCCGCCGTCACCGGGCCCAAGGCCCGCCAGCATCGCAACGCCCGCCACGGTGAGCGCTTGCGCGCCTGATGCGTTGGCGATGATGGGGCGGGTTGAGCGCTCACTAGAGCCGGGCAGCGCGAGCGCTACCCATGCGAGCGCCCAAACAATCCAAACGCCGCGCATCAGGCGGCGCGTTGGATTGTGACGCCCGGCAGCGTGCGGCGGGCGATGCGCTCAATTGCCCATGTCCAGCGTTTTGACGCCCGCATGAAAACCTCCCGGTCGCCAAGCTCATCAGCTTCGCTTCTGAGGGCCTTCGCGCGGTCGCGGTAGTGGCGAAGGGTGGCGAGGGTAAAACCCATTGGGCGGTGCTCCAAATCAGCGCGCGGGGCGTCTCTAGTGTCGCTCGTTTCTTGCAACGTTGGGCCGGTGGGTAAAGAGCGACACACCCAACACCCCGCGCGGTTCGGACCCAAGCACGATGCCCCTTAATGGCCGGTTATCGTTTCCCATGCGGATTTACCCAGCCGTTAACTTGTCAGAAATTCCGAACGCTTAGAAATGTTGAGCGTTCGGAATTTCCGAGCGCTCACAAAATGGGAGCTATCGCAAATGCAAGTTGTCAAAAAACTCAGCGCGAACCAATTGGGTGACCCAATGGAAGCCGTTCGCCGTGGCGAAAAGGTTTATCTCGGCCGCATCTGGGGCATCGCTGGCGGGCTTAAGGGTTATACCAGCCCTGACGGCAAGCCGGGCAATGGCCTAAAGGGCACGTTCGCCGCGCTCAACCAAGCGGGCGAAGAATTGCGCGCGCCGGTTTGCTACCTGCCGGGCAGCGCGAACGATTTCGTTGAGGGCGAATTGATGGGCGGCGCGACGGCCGTGCAATTCGCGTTCGACATTTTCGCCGTCGATGCCTCTAAGCCGGTCGCGGGCAAAAAGAAGAGCGCCACCGGTTACGAGTATGAGTGTGTTGTCATCGCTGACGCAGAAGTGCGCGGCAATGACCCATTGGCCCAAATCGCGGCGACGCTGCCGCCCCCGTCGGCCGGAACGCCTGCCCTGCCCGCGCCGAGGAAGTCAGCGCGCGGCAAGTAAATTCCTCTCGCCGTGGTTGGCGTGTAACTCAAAGGCCCCCGGTGTTATACCGGGGGCCTTCTTCTTTTGCGCGAGGGGCTAAGGGCGGACAAAGGCCCGCGCAAAATTCAAATTGTTTGGAATGTCCTTTTATGGCGACGCTTCAAGCGGCGAACGTTCAAACGTTCTTTTTCTGAGGCGTAGCGATCCTCCCACCGAGCGTCAGAAGCGCCCGCCGTGAACGCTTTTGTGCGCGCCCGCTTTTTTGCGCGCGTGATGCCTTTTAGGCTTTCCCGCTTTTTCGATCCAAAAATATTGAACATGATCGATCACACCTCACAGCGTTTGATACTTTTTCGGATTGCGGCGCTTGGCGCTCGCGCGCTGAAAGGCCTTGTGGTCATTGCGCTCAATCGATCGCGCAACGGTGCGCTGATCCTTGCTCAATGCTGAGAACGGCTTACCCAGCGCCCCCAACGCCGCAAGTGTGCCCTTCTTGGTGCGCTTCGCCATTAGAGGTATCCCTCGCTACGCGCGGCGCTATAGCTCCCATTTTGTGAGCGCTCGGAAATCTCGCGATATTTGCCGCGCGTGTATTCCGCGACGCTGCGGACGATGCCGCTATTCGTGCGCGTCACCAGCACCAGCGCGACCAGCACCCAAAGCCCACCGTTTTGAATGAGAAAGCCAAGCGTCACACCGACGCCAAGAAGAGCGGCGGCGAACACGCCCACCACCACCGCGCCGACACACCAATCAATGAAACAGGTGTGCGGGTCATTGAAGCGGCGCGCAAGCGCGCTTGCGAGCGCATCCGTAAGCGATGCGACGGCAGCGCTTGGTGCGCTGGTGGCGGTGGTGAGCGTGCTCATAGCGCTTTAGCTTCCAGTGACGACGTTGTTGGCGTCGCTCGCCGCTTGATCGACCGCGCCACGGTCAACGGCCGGCACCGTGTTGGCGTCGCTCGCCGCTTGATCGACCGCGCCACGGTCAACGGCCGGCACCGTGTTGGCGGCGAAGCCTGTCGGCATACCACCATTAGGCACGCGGTCCGCGACTTGTGCGAAGGCGGTCGCTTCGAGCACGCGCGCAACGCCTGCTTCAATGAGGCCCGGCAGCATCGCTTCAACGGTGCGTCGCGCCGCCTCTTCGGCCGTGCGAATAGTCGCATCGTGCGGCGCTGGGTCCAGATCATCGCTCACGCCGTCGCCGTCGCTATCGATTGCGGTTTGCGCGTGGTCAAAGTGTTGGTTGATCGCTTCGCGCTCTTCGGGCGCAAACGTCAGTTCACCGAACGCGCGGCGAATGCCAGCGAGCAGCGCGGCGATTGCGATGCGCGCGCCCTTGCCTTTGATGCGGCCGAAAAGTGGTTGCACGGTTTCATTTTCCATGGGTGGTTCCCTTAGCTGTTAGACGCGCCGGAGGATGCCGCGCCGCCGTTACTATTTCCCTTCCCCGCGCGGTTCACCACCACAACGGGCGTTGCGGGTTGGCCGCGCGTGAGCAAGAAGAGCGCCAGCACAATGACCACCGCGCCAATGGCGAACGTGCCGACGCGCGGCGCGACATTGGCGAGCCATGCGCTCCATTCATCGAACAAGGTGGGATTGCCGGGCGTGCTATCCAACGTCGCGCCATGTTCGCCGGTGGCGGCGTTGGTGAACCCCTGCCCCTCACTGTCGCCGTTGGCGTCGACATAGCCCCCAGCGGGCACGCCGTTGATTGGGGCGGGGTTAGAACCCGCGCCGTAGGTGTCGGGCGTATCGCCTGGACGGCTGACGGTGGTGCGCTGTCCGACGGCGCTCGCGGGCATCGATGCCGCGTATGGATTGTTATACGTGTTGCCCGCCTGACGCGAAAAGGCCTGCACCATCTCAACAAGAGTTGATGCAAGCCCCCACGCTTCAACGACGGGCATTAGCGACATGGGTTAGCGGCTGAAAAGACGCTGCACAAAGACGCGGCGTTGGCGCGCGTCGCTCATGCTATACAATTGTTCATCACGCGCGACCATGCCCGACGGTGTTGCGAAGTCGCCAGCATCAGTGAGGCGAACACCGGGCACGCGCGAAAGCAGCATGAGCCGCGCCGTCGCCAGCGTGTCGGTATTACGCCCCAGCGGCGACGCCGCGGGGCCAACGCCCGAGTGAATATCTTCGATGGGGCCAGAATACATTTATGCCGCTCCTTTAATTGACCGTGCGTGGTCGGTATGGGTTGACTTGCCAGTCATGCGCCGGGACCGCGCCGCCAGAAACGCCCCCGCCCCCGCCGTCGGCAACGCTGTTAGACGGATAGTTGACCGCAACGCGCGGCGGCTGGGGCTTGCCCCCGGTGTTATACGGGCGATTGTCAACGAGCGGCGCGGCCGTTCCCGCGCCGCCGAAAATGTCGGCGGGGTTTTCGCCAAGGAATGCACCGAGCAGCGCGTCAATCCAATCGAAGTCATTGGACGCGCCCGCTTCGGTGCTGAATGTGTTTGCGGTGGTGAACGCGCCGGAATATCCGCCGTCAATCCACAAATCGTCAGGCACGCCCCCACCGTCGCGGCCAAGCTCAACACCGCTCAACGCGTCGCTGAGGTCAACATCAAGCGACGCATCGGCCGCGCTTTGCTTGGCGCGAACGGCATACATGGCGAGCCCGCCAGCGGCGACGAGGCCAAGGGGAATGATGAAATTCATCACAGGCCGAAGATACCACCGATGATGCTGATTGCGCCGCCGATGATACCCGCCGTGTTGTTGTCGCGGTTGGCGCGGCGCGCGTTGTTGCTCGCCGTGTTTTGCACGCCAGCTTGCAACTCAGCAACTTCGCGCTGCGTCTGATTATCCTCGCGCGCAATCGCCAGCTGCGTTGATTGCAGGCCGACCGCTTCTTGATAACGGCGCGTATCGTTGCGGTCCGCCAGATCGAGCGCCCAACGCGTCTCAGTGCTTTGAATGGTTCGCGACGCGAGCGAGGTTTTGGCGTTGAGGTCCGCCATATAGCGCGAGTCGGCGCTTTGCATTTGCGCCGTCAACAATGCCGTGTTCGCCGCGACTTGTTCGCTTGACGGGCCTTGGATGATGGTGCCGTTAAGCTGCGCCTCGCCTTCGCCCCCGCCCCCGCCCCCAGCGAGCGCAAAGTATGCAAGCGCACCAATGCCGATAACAACAAGGCCCGTTGTCATCGGCTTTGATTTCACCATGGTTGCAACACCGTCCAGCATATGACCAGGCCTTCTTGTTATACCGGGGGATCGATCAGCGGGGTTAGATCCCACTGGCCATGCACTTTGCCGACGCCCGTCGGCACGACGCCAACGCTCATCGGCACGGCGCCGCCAAGCGGAAACGCGCTCATTTGAGCAATTGGCGGGGTACCCGTACCGAACACTGTTGTGGCAGGATACTCGAGCAGCACGTCAACGACGAATTCGCTCGCGTATTCGGGCTTAATGTATCGTTTGACCCAGCGAAACGGGGACCAACCAAGCATGGCTTTAGAGGCCGTAACCGCCAGCGCCACCAACGACGGGCGAGACGGCCGCGCTAGTGAGCTTGCTCAACCCGCCGAAGCCGGAATTGAGAATGTTCGCCGTGTCCGCTTTGCGCGAGACAATGACGGCGACGATTGCAAGGCCGACAATCGCGACCAGCACTTGCACGACAGACTGAAGCATCATGTTAGTTCCTTTGTGCGTTAGGCGTAGCGGGCGCGGTGCGCGGCGCGGCCGTGATTTCGTTCCATTGTGTTTCAAGGCGAGTAAAGAGATTACCGCCACGCCGTTGAAACGAGAGAATAAGCGCCACCACCATCAGAACGAGAAACGTGCGCGAGAGCGCGCGCAATTCGGGCACAAAGCCCACCGCACCAATGAGCACGAAAGCGGCGGCGAACGTGGCGAAGCCTTGCGCGCCGGTAAAGTCGCGTTGAACCAGCACCCCCACTTGTTGCGGATCGCCGCGCATCGCGGCCAAAAGCAACACGCCCCCAATGAGCAACAAAACAATCGGCATCAGGTTTTAGCCCCCAAGCCGATCGCTCGCGCGTATTCAGGCAAGCGCCCGCGCATCACTGCCCAAAGGACAAAGAGCGCGAGCAGAAGCCCAAAGATGAGAGCGCCTTGGGTCACCGGCTTAGAACGGGACCGCGCCGAGCAGGCCCTTTTGGCCCGCGTAGTAAGCGCCGAAAACGAGCGCGATGGTGAGCACTGAGACGCCGAAAATTTTCATGTCCATTCTCCAGGTTGAGTTAGTCCGCCTCGCCGTAAAGGCCGATGAGCACGCGCCACCACAGATAAACAATCGTGGTGATTGCGACTGTGAGCGCTGCCCATTCGACCAAATCCATGTCGTCATCGAACGGGCGCTTGATCCACGTTTCGATTGAGTCAAAGAGGCTTTGCGGTTGCGTACCGTATTCCATGGTTTCCCCTCTCGCATTGTCACCCACCAGCGGGAGCTATCGCGCTGGTGGGTGACTTGCTGACAGCCGGCGCTTAGTGTGTCGGCAGCGAGCCCGCGAGCGACATGGCATTTTGCAGGGCAAACATTTCGTAGCCCATCAGCAATTGAGCGCCACTGTTGACGGTCGCGGCGTTGAGGTTCAACGCCATGTTGCCCCATTGGATCGTGTTGATCGGCTTGCGGCGATGCGAGAAAATGTAGAGGCCCTTTGGCGGGTCACTCATGATTTCCGTTCGCATGTTCAAGGCGGCGATTTGCGGCGTTACCTTGAAAATGTTCGTTTGGTTCGCCGATGAGAGCGACCAATAATTGATGTCAGCGCCAACGCCCAACGTGCCGCCGTTGTCAAACAGCGCGTAGGTGCAAAGGAACGTTCGCTGGTTCGGATACAGGATAGCGTAATCTTGCCCGACGCTCATGCCGGTGCCGCCGCTGGTGCCGATGATGAGGTATTGCGTCGAAATATCGACGGGCGGCAAGATCGGCAGGCGATTGGTGCCGACCGGAATTTGGTCAATGAACACCTGATACACCGTGACGGTGACGGCGCCCGACCACGCAACGGCCGTGCCCGTGCCGCCAGCAATCGCCAACGTCGGGTCACCGGAGGTATAACCGGGCGTGGTGTTGATCGTCAGCGCCAGATTGCACGTGGCTTGCACAACGCCAAGGTAGATAGCGCCGCGCAAATCGTCCTGACTGTAAGCCAACGGGGCCCAATAGATTTGACGCAGCGCTGCCGTGCCGACGGTGGCGGCAATCGTGGACGCCAAAGATTGCACGGTCCAGTTTGCGCCGAAATTGTACGGCGACGTGACCGTATAAGCGCCGCCGAACACAAAGCCCTGTTTGGCGGTCGCGACCATGGCGAGCAACCAGCCCGGCGCATTGATACGGACATTGTTTTGAAGGTCGTTGAACGTGATGTTGCTCAACGCGTTGGCCGCGCCAAATTCGGTACGCGCCGCTTGCGAGCCACCAGTGTTGGCGAGCGTGCCGTTGACTTCAACAATGAAGCCCAACGCGAGACCCACGTTCTGGGGCGTCACATTGATGACGCTCTGAGACGACGGGGTGACGGAGAGCGAAGCGATTTGTTGCGTCATGATGACGCCCTTCGCTTTGATAATATCGCGGGCCAGTTGGTTTTGCTGGCTGATGGGCATTGCGGCAGGCTTGGCCATGTTGAGAAGTCTCTCTGGTTAAGCGGGGTTACTGTTATACCGGCGAACGAGGTCAACGCCGACCGTGAACATGACCACCATCAAAACGACAATGATCCAGTTCATCGGATTTTTCAGCAGACTGAAATTCAGCATTGGTGCCGCCCCTATGCCGTCGCTTCGTCTGTTGCTTGCTTTGCGCCGAATGAGCGCAAGAGATTTCCGCCAGCGCCCAAAACGAAAAAGCCGACCGTCACCATAAGGACCACGGTAATCCAGTTCGGCACGTTCCAGGTGATGAGAGTTTCGCGCGCGGCATCGCTCATAGTTTTTTGATCCTCTTCGGCATCCGCGCTTTAAAGCGCGTGAGAATTTCTTCGCGGTCGGGCACTGGTGAAAACCGCGTTAACGCGTCCGTTCCTACGTCGAAATAGTAAGAGAAGAATTGAGGTAACGAGAATTCGCGCGGTATCTTTGGTATAAATTTCCTTACCGTTTGCACGTCATCGGAATGGGAGAGCGCGAACACCTGAAAGAATCCGCTTTCTGTCCAGACAAAGCGGCTCATCCATGCGGGGCGCTGGGAATTGACGATGATGGGCATTTCGAGCGAGCGCCCTTGTGTGAGGATGGTCGCGAATGCCGCGTGCTTTTTGCCGCTCATGCCTGACGGGACCATGTAGCCCTCATCAAAGAAGAGCCCCACCCCACCGCGCTGCCAGCATCGCCACAAAAACAAATCGAACGCGTCATCATCGATGATGGGGCGCGGCCGAACGATATAGAGGCCCGGCTCTTTCGGCGGCGCGGCGTTGACGTCAACGACAATCGCGCCCATCGCGTGCAATTCGGCAAAGATGCCTTCGCCTTTGGTATCGAACACAAACCACGGCTTGCGGTCGGGCCCGGCATCTTCGCCCCATGATCGCTTTGAAAGATGCCACGCGCCCGCTTGCGTTTTACCTGAACCAGTGCGGCCAAGTATCGCGAGGCGGTCACTGTCGCCCGGTAAAGAGATTTCGGGCATACGTGCCGCCTCGCGTTTTCTACGTGGAAAGCCTTAGTTGATGCCGCTCATTGCTTCGGCCGGATCGAAGCTGCCGCCCATTTCGTCGCTACGTGCTTGAGCCTCACGTGTACGTATCGCGGACGCGCGCTCTTCGCGTTTGCGTGCGCGTATGTTGAACACTTTGGGCCCATAGATTACGAGCGCGACTTGAGCGAGATTGAACCAAGCGGCGGTTTTGGGGTCCAGGCCAACGCCCGGATAAAACGCCGCGACCTTGGCGGCAGCGTCTGCTAGGTGCTTGGCCTGGACCGGATCGATTGCAAGCTCTGGTGAGCGCGTGAGCGCGGCCAATTGACCATGCACGCCCAGCAGCAGCATTTCGAGCGCGGCGGGGTTTACAGCCTCTGAAACCGCTTGCGAGCCGGGGGCGGCGCTTCGGGTGTTGCGGGACTTTCCCTTTGGCCATCCACCTCGTCGGGGTTTGCCTCCTGTATCACTTCCGTCAACGGCGCTTCGCTCGCTGGGGCTGGTGAGGGTGTCGGGGTTGACGTCACCACCACCGCTGCCGGGGAGGGCGCTGGCGACGTCTGCAAGCTCGCTAATTGGGCTTCCAGATTTTGAATTCGATTTTCGCATTGGTCTAATCTCTCTTGCAGTTCGGGCGAACCGGCTCGCGCGGCGGCCGCCATTGCTTGTGCCATGCCTTCGGCTTCGATTTGCTCAACGCGCGCCGCGCCTTCGGCTTCGATGCGCGCAACGTCAGCTTCGCTACGCGCTTCAATGATGTCGATTTCAGTTGGCGGGGCCTCAGCGTCGCTTGCCAATGCCACCGCTGTTTCGATCAGCGCTTGTGCCGTTTCTTGCGGTGTCTCGTTTGTTTCCGGTTCCATTGTTCGCCTCTTCGATTTCCGGCAGGGGTTCGGTGATGCCCAAAGCGATTTCAATTCGCTCAAGTCGCGCTTCGGCGCGCTTCATCGAGCGCGCGCCTTCAATGAAAGTGGCGAGGGCCTGTTGTACCTTTTCGGGCGTGATGCCCATTTGATGCAAAATTAAATCAATCATTTGTCCGCCTCTAGCTTTGAACGTATTGCATGACACCAGCAGCGTTAGCCGCGCCGGGTAAGATAATCGTTAGCCCCAAACCAACACCGGTTTGAAAATATGGTCGGTCGTTATTCAACGGCATCACAAGCGGCGCGCCGGCCGCTAGGGTATAAGTGCCCGTCAGCGCGCCCGCGTTGTCGTTGAATTGCACCGAGCCCGCGACGTTGAGCGCAAGCGAAAGGCCATAAACGCGCGTAAGCTGGCCAACGATTGCGGGCACGAGCACGAGCGGGACGCCGCTCATTGCGTTGAACGCAATCGAGCGCATCCGAGCGGCGCTATCAATGACGCGCGTAGGGCCTTGCTGCAAAATGATATTGCAGAAATTGGCGTTTATGGTGACTTCATTCAAATCCGTTGCGGCGATGTAGAAACGCACGCGAACGGGTTCGGGCAACAACAACGGAAACCAGCCCGTTGAGTATTTCGGACATAGCACCGTTTGCCCGGTAGCTTGGCATTCCGCAATGACCACCGCGTCATTGTTGGTGTTGTCGATATAGATTGAGCGCTGCGTGCCTAGTTGGCCGCGCAAGCTCAATTGTGTGAGGTCAACGGTAAAGCCCTCAACGCCTTCGGGTATAACGATACCATTGACCGGCGTAATTTGCGCGTTGAGGCTGGTAGCCCCAATGTCACTAACGAGCGGAAAATTTGCTTGCTGTACCATCTCAATATTCGATGATGCCGCACGCGGGCCCGCCGTCACCGGCCGTTAACAAGCCGTTGTTTGTGCCCGCGCCGCCAGCGCCGGGGCCAACCGCAACTTCGCCGCCACCCTCAGCGCCGCCACCAAGGAAGCCACGCGCGCCGCTGCCGCCGCGAAATGCCGTTGAGCCAACAAGGCCGGGATTGCCGCACGTTCCGAAATAGCCGGGCGGATTGCCGCCAAGGCCGGAACCGGCAGCGCACGCGTCGCCGTTAGACGGCGTTCCCTCGCACGCGGTACCGGTCAACAACACGCCTTGCAAATTAGACGTGAGCGTAGCGACTGCAGGGGGCGTGCTAGTCGCGCCGATTTGCAAACTCATTCCGCCAAGCGGCAGCGAAAACGTGAGCACTTCGCCCGGTGTGACGTTGAACACGTTTTCTGATGCGCCGCCACTTGGGCCCCCGGCCGCGCTATTGCCTGCCGGTGCGCTGCCGCCAGAACCGCCCGGCTGATGCAAGAAGGCCCACACCGCATAAACGCGTTCGGGGACCGTGAACGCAAACGCGCCAACGCCGATAGCGTCGCCAATGTAGTTTGCCGAATAGGTTCGCACTTGCGCCATGTTCATGAATGACGCGGGCGATGTATCGACCAAAACCGAATGATAGCGGTATGCCGTCAGCGAAGTGCAAGGTACGTCGATGTAAGCGCGCGAGAGCGGCAACGACGTAACGCGCGGGCCGATGTTGGTCCAGCTAACGCCGTCGTTAGACCCGCGCGGCGTAAAGCCATAAACCGAAACGGCCGAACCCCACGGCGTATTTGACGACGCATAGCAGCGCAACATGCCGATGACGCGCGATTGCCCCACGCCCCAATCCTTGCCGATATAATTCGTCAGCGCCGCGCCAGCGGAACCGGCGCACGCGGCCGCAAGTTTGTCGGTGTTGCTATCGAACGCATTTGCAAGCGTGGTATAATCACCAATCGGGGTGCCGGTGCCGCCCCAATCCTGCAGGCCCGGCATGTAGAATTTTCGATTACGGGCAAAGAGGCCCTTAGCGCCAGCTTGCCAACGGTCACCAGCGGGCGTGATGCGATTTCCAAAAACTGCGCTCATTGGCCTGGACCCCGGTTATACGTAGTCAATATTCAGCGCGAGGATTGCGCCCGCCGCGACGCCCGCCGCGTCATTGGTCGCACCAGTGTTGGCGAGCGCAAAGCCAATGCCTGCCGTGAACGGCAGCACGTTATCGAGTGTCACCACGGACATTGCCGGGATGGGGATGATTTTCACCGGCACGTCAGTGCCGGGAATGGGCGCGCTCGCCTTGTTATACAATTGCAAATAAACCGTGGTGGTGAGCGTATTCTCAACCTGGATCGATTTCACCGAACCGGCCGACGCTTTGACGTTGGCCGCATTGGTTCCCAACACGCTCGCCGCTAGGTAGCGCGTCACCAAGCCGGTGTTGAGCGCTGCAGCGGAAATGACCGCAATCAGCGCCGTCAAATCTGACGGCGATGACGGTACGGGCACGTTCAAGAAGATGAGCGAGAACGCGCCAGCGTCAGCGCGCTGTACGGCGAGCTTCGGCGTATCGCGCGAAAGTAGGATGGTGTAGAACGTGGCGACACCAGCGGGCACGCTGATAACTTGCGCGGTCCCTTCGCACGTCACCGTTAGAACGTTTGAGCCCGCGCTGTTATCAACCCACACTGACTGAATTGATTTCAAAAACCCGCGCACTGACACCATGGTCAAATCGAGCGGGAAGGGCGTCGCTGCATCAAGCGTGTCGGTGTAGGTGAGCGAGCGGGGGCCGTGCTTGTCAGGCCAAAGGCCGTTACCAATACCAATGTCACCAACGAGCTTTGTGAGGTCTTGAACCTTCGCCATGGGATGCCTTCGCGCGGAATGAGAAGGCGAGCGCTGACACAAAGCCTTTTCGATTTCGCTAACGCAACGGGCGAACCGTTCCGTAACCGGCAGGCGCGTAAGAGAACGCGCCCGAAACACTCTTAACGACCGGTTAGCAAATGATCCCCATGCTGAAACGTGAGAGGCCCCCGCGCGGCAAACGCAGGGGCCTCAATCAACCAACGCCAAACATGGGGATGTGGCGTGGCGAAACGCAAGCAATCTAATCCGCGTGCTGCGGCAATTCAAGCCCAGGCCAAGGCGCTAGAAAAAGAGCTTCGCGCGAAGGCGGCAAAGCTCAAAAAGCGCGGGCTCGCGTTTCAAAAAACCAACCTGAAATACCCCGCAAAGATTTCCGCATCTGTCAAAAAACAGGTGCGTGAGCTCGAGGGCGTTTTGACTGGCGAGCTCGAGGCAATCAAAATGCCCAAAGCGACGCGGTATAAATACAAGGATAGCAAGCACCGCGTCAGCCCCAGCGGCACGCACGCGATACGCCCCAAGGAGGAGGGTGCCCGCCGCATGATCCGGCGCGGCATGATCGCGACGGTTAGACCGCTAGGTGATGGGCATATGCTGGAAACGATTGAGTTGCCCGTCAACGTCAAGAGTGTTCGCCAGCTTCGCAAATGGATCGAGTCAGGCGAGCCCGACCGCTTGAAACACCCCAACGAATATTTCGGCTTTAGATTGCAGGGGCACGCGAGCCATACGGCGTTGCCCGACGCCGCTTCAATGCACGCGTATTTGATGCGGTATAACTTCTACATCAAGGCCGAAGAATACGAGTTAGAGGCCAGCGACGAAAGCGAAGCGCCCATTGAGTTTGAGTTGATGCGCGTGTTTCCCCCTGACGTGTGGGATAAAGTAGTGCGCGAAGAAGAGCGCGAATATAAATCGAGTCCCGAATATAAAGCGATGCGCGAGAAATCGCGCGAGCGGAAAAACTTGAACCGTCGAATTCGCGACACCCAGGCGCGCAAGCAAAAGAAGCCGACGCCAGAATTCGCAACGATTGAGCAGAACAAGCGTTTCGCGCGCGGTGAGAAGCTACGCCAGTATGACAAGCTCAAAGCGAAAAAGGCCAAGGACCGCGCCGCATCTGATCCGGCCTACGCCGAGAAGCTGAAAGAGCGCCGCCGCGCCAAAGAGAAACGCCAGCGCCAGAAGGGCAAACGCAAATGAATAACGTGATGTGTGAACGTTGCACGCTTCGCTACGCTACCACGCGCCTGATGAGCGCGCTCACGTGGACCGCGCTGGTGACGCATCCGGAGAAGCAACGCGTCTGCGATGGGTGCGCTCATGAGAGCGTCGATTTATTGATTGGTGCTCGCTACGTGTTTTCGTGCTCGCCATTGGGCGCGACGTAGCGAAAGAGAGAAGGGCGGAAAATGTTTATCGCGTGCATCATGCTCATAGGGGCATTCATCGGCTATGATGGATTTTTCATAAGCCATGACTATATCGCGTCCGGTACGGGCTTGGGCTTTATCTATGTCGCGTTTGCGCTCATCGATCAAAAGATGAAACGTGATGATTGAGCCCGTTGAATACAAGCACCGCACCACGCGCCTGAAAATTTGCACGGCCGATTGTGAGACTGATCCGTTCAAAGAGGGCAGGCCGGTCAAACCGTTCACATGCGGTTTTTATGACGGCGAGGTATACGTTGATTTTTGGGGCGCTGATTGCGTCGCGCAAATGTTCGCGTGGATCAAAGAGAACTACGCGCCGGGCTCGCTGATGATCTATTGGCATAACGGTGGCAAGTTCGATTTCTTTTTTTGCCTCGATCAAATGGACGGCGGACAATTCCCCAGCATCATAAACGGGCGTCTTACTAAGCTCATGTTAGGCGGGCAGGAAAACCGCGATAGCTTCGCAATCCTGCCGGTGCCGCTTGCGAAATTCGGTAAGGATGAAATCGACTATGCGAAGTTAGAGGCCCATTGCCGCGACAAGCATCGCGCGGAAATTCTGAAATATCAAAAGCGCGATTGCGTTTCACTACACGCGGCCGTGACGCGCTTTCATGAAATGTTTGGCGACAAGCTCACCATCGGCAGCGCGGCGTTGCCGATGCTGAAAAGCTACCATGGGTTTGAAACGTTGAGTGAGCGCGACGACGCTTTTATTCGCCCGTTCTATTTTGGCGGGCGCGTGCAAGCGTTCGAAATTGGTGAGCTACGCGGGCGCTGGAAAGTGTACGACCGCAACTCAATGTATCCGGCCGTTATGGCATCGCGTCTGCATCCGGTAGGGCGCGATTATATCATACGGCGGGATCTCAACGACGCTGTGACGTTCGCCAAAATTGACGCGCGTAATTACGGCGCGTTGCCGTTGCGAAGTGAGGACGGCACGCTTTCGTTTGATTGTGAGCGCGGCACGTTTTTCGCAACGTTGCACGAGATACAAGCGGGCTTGGAAACGCGTACACTTGAGATTGAGCGCGTCCATTTTAGTGTGGCGTTTCCAAAGCGCACGACGTTTGCGGATTTTGTCACCGCGTTTTTTGACAAGCGTGCGCAAGCCAAGCTCGCGCTCGATGAGATGCTAGACATTTTTTACAAGCTCATTTTGAATTCGAGCTACGGAAAGTTTGCGCAGGACCCCAGCAAATATGAGGACTTCGCGCTAACGATCGGGGGAGCGCCGGCCGATGAGCGAGGCCTATGGGGCGTCGATAATCTGAAGGGTTGGAAGCTGGACGCAATCCACGGCGGCAAGGTTCAAATCTGGAAGGCTGCGGCAGAGAACCCGAGCCGCGCATATAAAAACGTAGCGACGGCCGCCAGCATCACCGGCGCGGCGCGCGCCGATATGTTGCGCGCTTTGGCGATGAGCACGCGCCCGGTTTATTGCGACACCGACTCAGTGATTTGCGAGAGCTTTAGCGGCGACGCGGGCAGCGCGCTTGGTCAATGGAAGCTTGAGGCCGAAGGGGATCGCGTCGCAATCGGGGGCAAAAAGATTTATGCGGTGTTCAACGGCGCGCGCGAAGTTAAGAGCGCGTGCAAAGGTGCGGACCTAGACGCGGAAGATGTCGCCGCAATCGCGCGCGGTGAAACTATCGAGTGGACAAGCATCGCCCCCAACTTCAAACGCGACACCACCAAAGGGCGCGAGTTTGGGCGCCAGGAATTTGTGACCCGGAAAATCCGCGCGACAGGGAAACCTGTTATACGCGGGGCCAGGCACGTTGCGAAGAAAGGGACGTTATGAAAACGCGATTGGAAAAACAACAAAGTTTTTGGGCGCGCGCGTCAAAGCTACACGACAAAATAAATTCGCTCGCCGCGCGTAGTGGTCCCAAGAAATCACACGCAAACCCGAATAACGCCAAGGCCGCTACTAAGGCCTTCGCGCGCTTATACCGCGCCAAAGCGAAGGCCCGCTCTGCAAAGGGGTACAATCTGTTATGAGTGGCCGCGCCTTCGTCCCGCGCCTCGCACGCGTCGCCTTGTGGGCGGTGTTTTGGGCGTTCGTGTTCATCGCCAGCGGCGACTTTGGCGTCATGCTATTGGCGGCGGTGTTCCTGCCATGATCGTCGTTAGCTGCTACCAGCAAGAAGGCGAGCACGAAACATTGCTTGCGGTGTATCGCACCATTACCAACATACCGGGGGAGGCGTTCAAACGCGCGCGCCGACGCCTCCCACCGGGTTCGCGCTTTCGTGTGTCTCACATGGAAGCCGAACGCAAACACGACGGCGCGCGCTTCTATTGGGCTAAGGAATAAACAACATGGCGAAAGTGAAAATTTACGGGGTCAATATCGCGTTGGTTCGCGGTGTCGCGATGGTGCAGGCCGGAATGGAATACAGCGATAAGGACCGCGCGCGCCGCGTGTTCGACACGCTGGTGAACGTGAGCAAGGACGGCACCGGGCCGGGCTTGCAGACATTCATTCATGACCGTGGCGTCACCGCGTTCAATCCCTCAGAAGTCGCTACGCTCGCGTTTTACGAACGCGAAGAAGAGCCCCCGCAAAATGATTTCGGCGGGCCAGTTCCGGCATACGTGCCGAACCCGACGCCCGCCGAAAAGTTGCGTGTCGTTGAGAGCGGAGAGGGCAGCGCCGCGCTGCCGGGCTTAGGCGGCTAATGCGTCGCGCGCGAGCCGCTTCGCTTGGGTCAATCCAATTGAAGGGTTTTCGCTCATGATGCGGTCGGCCTCGCGCTGAATTGCATAGCGCCGCTGTACCATCGCCGCCCCCGGTTTTAATGCTGGGGGCGGCGCTTCTTTTTCGGGCGCCGGTTTGGGCAATGCAATGACTTGGGCGGTTGGAGCGATACTCCAAAAGCCGAATAGCCGCATGAGCAACACAAACCCCACCACAAACCAAATTGCCGCCTCATCCAAGGGCTTCGCCAATTGCTGGGGCAATGGGGCAGCGGCGGCTGCGGTCGCGCGCGTAAGGGCCTCCAATTGCGTTTGTGGGGTGCCGTCGGGATCGGTGACATTGCCGAATGGGGTATTCTCCCAATTGGCGCGCGTCGCTTCGATCCGGTTCAATGCGCGCGTGCTCATTGCCGCCAATGCGGCGGGATCGGAGGGCAATGCGGGCAATGAATTGTAATCACTTCCCAGCGCGCCCTTGATTTCCAAGGCTTCGGCGCGTTCGGAAAATGCGCGTTGATACTCCGCATTACTGATTGAATTGATCGCCTCCATTCCCCGGTGTTCAAATATCACCGAGATAATTGAGCAAAGCACCAGCAGGCCCGCGACCGCGCCCCGCTGAAAGCGCGTGCTTGCGTTGCGGTAGTGAACGGCCGCGCGGGCGCAATAGACCTCAACGCCAATGGTGATCGGAATGGCGAACCATGCCAACACGCCCAACGTTGAGATATGCCCGAACACGCCTATGGCGCACGCCGCACCGACGATTAGCCAAAGGGCCGAACCAGTAAACCAATTGCGCATTTCATTTTCCCCATGCTTCGGCTTGCGCCGTGTAGTGCGTGAGGATGATGCGCGAGCACCTCCGAACAATTTCTTGCGCGCGTGCTCGAAATTCAAAATTGTCATTGGTGCAATTCGCCCTTCGCTAGATCATTGGAGATTGCCAACGAGCCGTTAACGGGCGGTTAAGGTTTTAGTTACACGTCTGTGTTGTGGTCATGCCTTGGCGGGCGCGCGCCCCGGACCCCATGCCGGGCTTGCTTTTGCCTACCACCGACCGACGCGGATTAGTGCCCCGCGTAAAACTAAGGCCCCCGGTAGAGAACCTACCGGGGGCCTTTTCGTTTAACCGTCGCAATCGCGCGAGGATGCCCGGCTAGGCCGTTTCGTCGCCGTTGCCGCCCTTGGGCACGCTGGACGCTCGATAGGGCCCGGTAACGCGAACGTCGCGCGCCGGATCGCGAGCGGGGTCCACTAGAGGGCGGTCCAGGTTGATGACGTTGCCGTCAACCGGCTCGCGCTGGAATAGGCCCTCAATCGAACCCGTCGGCGGGATCGCTTCGAGCGCCGACGCAATGCGAAGACCGCACGCGCCAAGGCTCAACATGGCCCGCATAAACCCGCGCTGGTCATAACGCTCTAAAGCCAACGCGGCATCTAGGGCGGCAGCGGCCATACTCGCGCCATTGGCGTTGAGCGTGAAAAGCTGATGCTTGATTGCTGCAGCTTGTTCAACGGCGCTCATTTGCGCACGCGCGGCGCGGGCTTTTTGCTCGCCGCCTTCTTTGCGATTTTCTTCGCGGGCTTTTTCGTTTGCAGTTGTCGCGCCTTGGAGCGCTTGGCCGCTTCGCGTTCGGCGCGCACGTTGGTCGCATGTACGCCTAGGCCAAGCTTGATGAGATGCCGCCACGCTTCGGACATGACGCCCTCAAAGTGATCGGCAGCGACTTTGGTAACGGTCGCTTCTAGATCGGGGGTGACGCGAAAAACGGCGAGAGGGTCACGATTTGCCATTGGGTATTACCTTTCGATTTTGGTGAGCAAGTTAGATGCGCGACGGTGTTCAAGGTCTAGATCGTTTGCATCCGATCTTTCGCCCATGCGCGCTGCCGCTCGCGCGCGTGATGCCGTTGAATGAATGTAGAGAGCCAACGCGACCTCTAAGATTTCGCGCTCTTCTTCGGTGAACGGTAGGTCTAGGTGGCTCATACGATTGTTACACCCTTCATTTTGATGTGATCGCATTGGCCGGTATAAAAGCCGCCAGCGATAGTGTCAGTCATGTGTCCTTCCTCCCGCGACGCAGCCCTATGGGGCTGCGCTCTATTGCTTCGCCCATAAGATCGAAACGCTGCTCTTGGCCGAGCGGCGTATCAATTGGCGCAAGAACCTGTCCGCCACACGTTACGCACAGGTAGCAGCCGGTGGATTCGTCCTTACGCAGCTTAAGCGTATCGACCTTGTGTCCGCAGAAGCACGGCTTACTCACGTTGAACCCTTTCCGTCATGGGACGTTTGCATTCCTGCATCCATTCGTTGACCGCCGACTGATACGTCATTTCTTCTCCTCTGCCGTTAGCGGTGGGGTGGGGGCGACACGAAACCGACGCAGGCGGCGCTCCACGATTGTCGCGAAATTGGCGAGGCCTTCGTCATTCCAGCCGCGCTCCGTGAACTCGTCCACCATCTTGGCGATGGAAGCTGCGGCGCGCTTGATGTCGATGGAATCAGCCATTGATGTGCTCCTCTGCTCCGCCCGCCCCATGCGAGCGCGAACGGTATAAACCGCTTCGGTATAACAAGCAATGAACCGCCCATTGTGACCCCCGTCACGGTCAAGTGTTATACCTGTATAGCTGTATTGGTATAACACTTGTGGGGGGTGGTGTGGTA
>JACCDG010396293.1_pt1 | contig 19387 bp, 27 predicted proteins | sample 7442471 | NCBI WGS metagenome assembly JACCDG01 (sample SAMN15323444, study PRJNA562643) | freshwater metagenome | isolation source: river surface water | place: USA:Blue River Watershed | collected 2017-08-17 | reverse complement strand
AGAATGTCTGGATTATAACCCTTCAAATGTCTCAGGGAACAATAACATCAGAATCAACTAATGGAACTTTTGAAACAAATCAAGGAAGTTTATTACCAAGTTCTAAGTTCACAATTGGAGATAGAGTTGCAGTTGGAAATCTCTCCATGATAGATTCAAATCTTCAGAGAAAGTTGATTAGAGATGCCTTTACAGTTGTTGCAATTGATGATATTGAAAGAACAGTTTCTCTTCAATTGACATTAAATTTCCCAATTTTTGCTATAAAGAGGGACTCCGATAATCACATGATTTATGTGACGAAAAATATTTGGCTAAATGGAGCCTTCCTAAATGGATTCTATCGTGGGGTTTGGAATAATGGTCTATTCAAAGGTGGTATTTTTATAACAAAAATGGTTGATTCTCAGTGGATTGACGGTACTTTTGATGGTGGGTGGTTCAGGGGATTGACAAGTTCAATAATATCTGCAAATTCGTCAGATCCTCAGCAGATAAATTCTGGACTAATTCAGAATTTTTTGTTTTATGGAAATGATTCCAAGTCCCAACCTTATATCCATAAGTGGAGGTCTTGGATTGATGTTAATTTCTATGATGACTCAACTGTAACAATTGGAAGAAATACTATTACGTATGATTCTGGTGAAATATTCTCACATCTAGGTGTCACTTTCTCCCTTGGTGAGTATTCACAAACTAACTATTTCTCATATCCGACATATGATGTTCTATCATCAACCACTATTATTAGAAATAACTATAATAATAATTTGATAAATCTGTCACTTGGTCAAAAGTGGTTAGAATATGTTGATTATATTGGTAAAATAGGGGAATTTGAAAATTACTATAATACCAGAGTTCAAACTGGATATGAAAACTTGATAAATGATGGGTTTACTTGGTTAGGTAGAGTACCGGGTCCAGACGAGCCAATATTTTACTCTCAATTTGGGTCAAATCAAATCGGATTTTCAGCAACTGGAAGTTTACCCATAGTTCTGAATACTAGTTATTCTGATATTGTTTTCCCTGATATTGAGTCAAATGTTAGTGAGTCATATAATCCATTAGACGGGTCTTATACGGCTTTCTTCTCGGGGACATATACATTTAAAGTATACTTAGACCATACTTCAATTTCTACAGTCAATCAAATATATGTTAAGTTTGAAAAGTATGACTCAAACTCAAACTCAATATCTTCATATGAAGAACTTTACACACTAACTAGTGGATCAGGATCAATTGACCATACCGCGAGTATTGATATGATTGCTGGCGATTTCGTTAAAGTTAGAGCTAAAAGAGGACTCGGATCTATTCAATTAACAGATAGAACATTCCTAACACTATCTACCCCAAGCGTAAATTCAAACCCCGACACTAGGGGACCAGCTAGGTTAAGGTCTAATACAAATGCTACTAATGAAGAAAGATTGGAGATTAATTTTGATCCCGATATAATATCATTCTCTGGTAATTATGGTGAATCTGAGATATTATATGGTATAAGTCTAGATCACAAAAACACACTTAACTTACCTAGAGAGAGATATAACTATATTTCTTTTGATCTAGAGGGTCAAATACAAACAACTGGATTAGTAGATAATGATTTCATTTTTGAACAAAACAAAATGATATTCACATTTGTTACTCCCCAAAATACACCAGTTGAGTTGGATGGTAATAATTTACTAAGAAGAATACCAACTGAATCGCTTAGCATAAGTGGGACACCAAGTAGTATATCATCACTACTTGTTATGGAGAAGACCCCAATTAAGGAATATTTCTATGGAAAGAAGAAGATGAATTTACTTTCAGTTGGTAAGTTACTAGGCCCTGATAATTTCTCCGAAGGTGGGTCTTTAACAGCTTCAAATTTTTCCGCAATTGGTAGATCAAGATCAATTGGAAATAATCCAGTAATGCCTTACATCTACTCCATTGGAGACAATTTAGTTTCATCTAACCAACCAACCTCAATATCAATTGATAGGTCTAATCTTATTAGCTGGAGTGAGTACTTCAATAACGGCGGTAATTTAAGTGGATTTCTACCAAATCCACCAATTGGATATACAACTACCCAGTGGTTACAGGCACTTTATGGTAACCTACCAGATCCATCAATCTGTGGATTTGATCTATTTTATAACTCCCATTTCTATGGATTATATAATGATGGTGGGATTATTGATTTGGATCCTAATGCTGCTTATGGTTTCATATGGATAACTGATGACTATAATTCTCCCTACTTTGATTATCAGGGTAATTACGGGTCTTTCAATCCACCATCCACAGGGATCTCATCTCCTGAAAATTGCTTCCCGAAATTTGAAGATCTTTACTTTAAGGCACCACAAGATGGTAAATATACATTTGAAATAACCGCTAGAATAAAAAATATACATCCAGAAGCCACTAGTGTATCTCTTGACACATCTAGATATATTTGGTGGAACTTGGGGTTTGTAAAGAGAGACTCTCAGGGAAATGCCATAAGGTATTTTTCACTATTTGGCCCAAACAATGGAACCACACAACCATGGCCTTTAAATTCAGGAACTAAGTATAACGATGATAGTGTTAAAACTGTAACTGGATCTAGAACAATTTGCTTGAAGCAGGGTGAAATAGTTGACATAAGAACAACATTTGCTTTCGGTGGGGAGTGGACATATACGTGGAGAACCGACACATTCTATTATCCTTGGTCATTTTATATGATGAGTGATTCTACTGTTATATATGGTGAATCTTATGAGGATACGACTTGGGAATTTAGTTGTACTGGATTTGTGCCGTATTCATGTGATGAGTCAGACGATTCTGGATTAACACCGAAGACTAAGTTACTGCTTTCAAATTTGAAATTTATTGAGACTGATATGGTTCCCTTCTTCCAGTTGGTTAGGACTGGCTCTACTAATTTGGATCTACAAGGAAATCCTATTGATATTGATATATCAATTCAAACACCACTTCAGGGAATTGCTCCATTTATTGATATTGCCAATAGCAACTTTCAATTTATAAATAATATTAATTTTAGTGGATCAATATTTGTGCCATATGTACCACCAACATCCACCACGACCTTAACAGATGCAACATCATCCGCCACAAATAGATCAATAACACAATCTTCTAGGTTGTCAAGAGGTTGACTATTATAATACGATTGTGGGAAGATAAAATTTGAAATACCAAATTTTTAATAAATATTTGATTTGCCTCTGGGTTTCTTAAGAAATACAAACTCATCTAATATCATTTCTTACATATTAAAATGAGGTTTCCAACTCTACCCTTATTCCAGTGACCCATAGACTCAATCTTTGTTGACTCTCCTTGTAGTTGGATATTTTTCATCTTTTGATTACCCATTATTCTACCTTCTGATTTGCATTTTTTACATGGTTTTAGACCCACCTTTCCTACACCAGCGCAATAGAAACATTCAAGTTCATTCCAGTCTTTACCAGTCCCTTCGCAAACATCACAACCATCATCCGCTTCAAAAATTTTAGTTTTACCTTCTGGGGTTTTAATGACTATTTTAGATGAGTTGTCCTTGCCAGTCCCTTTACAGGTTGGACAAATAACCCATCTTTTAAATTCTACAACGCCATTAAATTCATTTGGATCTACTTCAATGATGACATCTAATACTTCTTTATTTTTAACCCATTCTTTTACCCTATCGGCCTCTGACTTGGAGTAATCTAAATCAATCCTAAAAAATTCCTCTAACTCATTATAATCCTTTCCAAATTTTGATTTTCTATCATATTCAGCTTTTAGGTCTAGGTCACCCAAAACAGAATAAGCATCTGATATTGATTTGAATAGTTCACTTTCTTCTAAATTTGGATTCTTATCTGGGTGATATTTTTTAGAAAGTTGGTAGTATGATTTTTTAATCTCCCCTCCTGTGGCGGTATTTGGAACCTGAAGAATAAGATATAGATTTTTATCTAGAAATTCTTTCATTTATCAAAGTATTTTATGCAAGACTGTATAGCTTTTTTGGATATTTTTTCCAATGATCCCATTTCAGACTCGTCAAGCTGGATCCTACCAATCTTTTCCTGGATAAAGTGTATATCAACCCAATTAGGATTTTTTGAAATTGATATAAGTGATTCTGATATCGACGTTAGTTCTTTCCAATTTGGGTGATTATTTGGACACCCACCGTTGAAGTCATTAATAATCTCACTTCTTATTTTCCTATCATTTGGGTTTAAATCACCTATAAATTTACTTGACCAATCATCAAGTATTAAACAATCTACCCTCAACAAACCTAGGATATTATCTAGATTATTAACTATTCTTTCCTTCTTCAAAATTCTTTTGGTGAAGCTCATCTTTTAGTATATTATCCAATTTAATTTGCCTTATCTCCCTATCCATTTCCTTCTGGAAATCCTCAACCAATTTATCAACCTCATCAATCATGACCCAATTTAGATAATCTTGAATCATACTCCTGTATTTATTTATGACCTCTTCCTTTTGTGTCTCAGTCATTCCAAGGGATGAGAACTTAAAATTCAGCTCCATATTTCTCTTTAATATAGATTGCCTTTCTTTTAGCCTCTCTTCTCTTAACTGATGGCTTTTTATATTCCTTCCTTTCCCTTAGCTTTTTTCCAACTTTAGTGGCTTCAAATTTTTTCTTCAGCTTTCTTAGTGCCTTTTCAATTGGTGCTGGTCCCTTTGAGTCTACTTTTACTATTATCATTTTGTAATAATATTAATTTTTACTTTTCTTAGAAGAGCCTTTCTTTGAGATTTGTCCATATTTTTAAAATCATCATATTTAATGTCAACTCCAAGAGCGGCTAAGACAAGTTCAAAAAATTGAAGTTCGTCTTCAGATAATCCATTTTGACTAATTGTCCAAATTGGATCTGATGTGGTAGTGATAATATTCTCATCAGTTATGGTTTTTGTGTAATCTATCCAAATAGGCTGACCACTCCCTGCCCACCCACCAGATGTATTATCCCCAGACCAAATTGCACCGACATTTCCTGTATTCATCATTTTATTTTATTTTTATATATCTAAAAGTTTTAGCTTTCTTTCCCTTTCAATTTCTGTTATATCAAGAATGAATACCTTGATATTACTACCATCAACAATTCCAGAGTATTTCATATTAATTTCCCATCCATCAAACTTTTTAACAAAATCTATTGGCAATTCTCCAAATGGATAATTATTTATAATACCTTCCTCAATTGGATCGGTAGCTCTACCCCACGAATAATAAAATGCTGCTACACATTTATCCCAATTAAATTTAATTCTATAAACTTTATCATCAATTAGATCACCATCCAATCCATATTTTATTATCAAGTTATACATTTTCTAGCTGAACTTCTTCTATTGAGGAAAAAACCTCCTTTTTTATCTTAATTATTCTATCAAAAACCTCTTCATTCATTAGAGCATGATGAACTACAAATATGTTTATCTTATAGTCTTTGGCAAATGATTTTAAAAGACTTAAAATATCCTCAATTCCAAGATGATCAATTGATGAAAATATCTCATCAAGAAATAGAATATTTATGAATTTCTTTGTTCTAATGAGTTTTAGATAGGCAATTAATATTGAAATGTTAATTCTTCTATTTTCTCCTGTACTGAGTGTTTCATTATCAATAATATTACCAAGATGCTTTATCTGAGCTGTGAATGTCTCATCAAGAGTTACGTCAAATGGAAGTCCCATTTTTTTAACATTCTCATTGATAAAGTGGTTTATTGGTTTTATGATTCCCCTTATTATGTTCTTTTTCACCCCATCTTCACTGAATATTTTATTCAATTCCTTATAGAATAGCTCTTTATTTTTAGAAAAAGAGACTTGTTCTTGAGAGACTTCCTTTTTTTGGAGAAGATTTTCAATTGTTAGCCTGAATTCCGACACGTCAACATTGTCTCCACTAACATCAACTTTTTTTGACTGAAGTTTATCAATCTGGATTTTGCAATTTTTAAGATAGTATGTTATATCATTATAAGCCTTTGTTGACTTTTCGGATATCTCAGATAACTTCTTTTGCTTATCTTTTACCTTTTGGATATTTAAGTCTGATTCCTCTTTTATACCTTCTAATTGTTTCTTTTTTTCAATAAGAGTTTCCCTTAAAGATTGAAAATGATCGGATATAAAGTCGGTTTTGCATGTAGGACATTTCCCAGAGTCATATAAGTCTATTTCTTTTTGGATCGTTCTTATTTCAGTCTGGATAATAATAGATTGTTTCTTTTCAACATCCAATTCACTATCAAGTTCCTCTTTTTTCTGGGATATTTTTTCAATTTTATCTTTTAGAGATTTATAGTCCTCTTTTTTTGAATCCATATCAGACTTTATCTTCTCAATCTCAGTATCTATATTTTGCTTTTGCTTTTCTAATGACTTTTCAATTGATTTATTTATTGAGTCAATTGATTCATCTAAGGTCAAAATCTCAGATTCAAGTGAAGCCATTCTTATTTTATTATTCTTAGTAAGCTCTTTGAGTATACCATTCAATATGTTTATAACTTCTAGGTTAAATAGCTTATCAAGTAATATCTGCTTTTCCTCATTTGAAAGGGATATGAAATTTTTGAAGTCATTTATACTCATTGATATAAATGACTTGAAAGTCTCAATATCCATGCCTATATATGACTCTATTTTTTCATCTAAATTTGACTTACCGGCCCTGTCGTTAAGAATACCATTCTCCCAAAGCTCAAGAATATTAGGATTTATTCCTCTTTTTACTTCAACTTCCGTTTTACCAGATTTGAATTTTATCCTATTTAATAGCTCCCCATTTATTCTATTCGGTAGAGTGGATAATGTAGTCCACTTCTTTTTCATACCTTTCACTTTTCCATAAAGAGTATAGTCAAAAGAACTTAGTAAAGAAGATTTCCCCGATCCATTTTCACCGACCAGTAGTATTAACTCACCACCATCTTCATTTAACTTTAAAATCTGCTCATTATTACCATAGCTCTTAAATCCCCTTATTCCAATTTCACTTATTATCATAGGATTTATATTTTAACCAAATGGATTGTTTTTATATAGGATCAAGTTGGTCGTAGATATTTTTAAATGGCTCTACTTTAGATAATATTAAATTTAATAGATCCATATATTCGGGATGGTCTTCAATTTTAATTTTAAGCTTTTCTAAAAGATCATCACTGACTGTTAGTATCATTTTATCATCTGTGTAGAAAAATAGAGAATCATAGAATTCACTCTCATAAAGTATTCCGATCTTAACAAAGATTCCTCCCTCATATTTTCCAAGATAATCAATTATCGACACCTTGAACATCATCAATTATTGTGTCTATTTTTTTATCCCTTAAATCTATTAAATATCCAGATGTCTTCAATGTATTAAATAAAGAAGCTGCAATTTTACCATTCCCATCCTTTTCCGAGAACATCATGTCCCTATACATATCAATTATCAATCCTCTTTTATTTTTCTTTAATTCAAATACTTTTTCAATATCCAAGTAGTAATTTTCAATTTTCATTTTTTGTTTTTTAATTTTATCTAGGAGATTCAAGGATAAAGTTTATCTTTTTAAATTTATCATTGGTCTCGGTAAAAACTATTGATAGAGACTTCACCTTTTCTACAATCTCGGGCTCACCTGATCTCTCATTTAGAAATGCGTCTTTAGACCACTCAACGTCTATACCAGGTTCCTCACCAAGAAAAGACCTCATATCTTCTTTGATTTTTGATATTGACCAATTATCATTTTGGAAATCAATACCTGCTATATAATTTCTTATTAGTTCTTCTTTCATTTTTATTATATTGATTTTTTGGACAATGTTTAACCATTATCCTTAGTTCCATAGGGGTAATTTGGCAATACAACTTTTGTATTGGCATTATCAGCAAATACTAAATATTTAGAGTCATTTCCAACTATGTATTGGTTTAGAATTGAATTGTGTTCTGATTGTGGTATTATTTCCCAGAATAGTCTAATATTGGTCATTTTAATATCTGATGATAGTATTTTACCATCTATATTTTCCAATTCAAATTCAGATGGTGTCATATCCTGCTGCAATTGGTAAACCTGTCTTAGGTTTGTTGAGTTTAAGAATTTAGCATCATCTTCTTCATCATCATCAACATTCCTCTTATAGATCCATTGTGATATTTTCCTTTGTCTCTGATCTATATTAACTACATAACAATACCAAACATCTTCAGATAATGAATTTGTTAATTCTAGTTCATATGAATCCTGATTAATATCAACTTTAACTAAGTCATTTTGAATGTTTATTCTCCAACCAATTTCATTTGTGGTGTCATAACAATCAAATAGATTGTAATTTTCGTCCAATAGGTAGTTATTTAACTTGAACCAAGCAAAATATCCAATATTATCGGATACCTTTAGATTATTAATTATATTCTTATATATCACACCGGGTATAGATTGAGTCATTGATACAAATCCATTGACGAGTAAGTTTGAGAAATCATAATGTTGTTTTGACACTACTGTACTTGAATTTTCAACTAGTTCTTTTATAATTTCAGCCTTAAATTCAAGTCTTATCGGATCTCTTGATAGAGTTTGTTGTTCTTTTTTATTCGCAACTGATTTTTTATCCAATTCTACCTCAACTCCAAATAGCTCATCAATTGTTGTATTCTTTGTTAGTTCTTTAATTGCATTATCAATAGCATTTGTTCCTGATATAACATTTGCTGCTTTGTTGTATTTCTTTAGTATGACCTTGTAGAAAACAGCCGCGTTATTAAAGCTTCTAAATTGCTGACTGTGGTCAACAATAAATAGTCTATTTATATCACAGAACCATATTATATCCTCCTTTGACGGTCTCCTTTGTGATCCAAAAACCCTTTTGAATTCTTTTTTCGGTATCTGAATTTCAAATGAGTCAAAAAGAGTTAGATCAAATGTATTCATTGTTATCTGACTATCTGGGAACTGGTTATTCTCAACGGTCACTTTCATTTCACCATCACAAACAATATTATAAAGTTGGAATTCATTAAGTGTGTAGTCTATACCCTTACCATCTGGATCAGTTGAGAAATATCTAACTCTATGACCAAATAGAGCAACTGCATCATTACTCAATTTATCAAGTAAATTTATAGCAGCTGATTGCTGATATGGGTTCCAAAGATTTGCTTTATCCGCTTGTGATAGTTGTGGTAGTGAGTTTGGATCACATCCATCAGATGATAAATTTCCAGTTACTCCACCAGATTGACCACTAGGTATTGGATTACCATTCTCATCTCTGACTATATATGATTGACAACATTCTCTTATCCCATATAGATTAATTTTTCTATAATCCTCAGTAACATTTTGAAAATCACCTATTAGATTTATGTCTGTTATTTTAACTGGGTGTTGTGTAGGATTTGATACTAGATACTCAATATTGAAAAATCTTATTGGGTTTATTCTAACTGATGATATATTTTCTTTTGTTAGAAATTCCCAATTGCTCCAAGTTCTTTTATTATCTTGTGAAAATCTATACTTTATTGAAATATTCCCAATTTCATTCGGTGAAATTATTTCAATATCATCTATCCTGAAGACTTTAAGTGTGAATGGTGGAGTTATTATTAAATTGGAATTTGATCCAACAATTTTTGTATCATCTTCACCCCTGTAAATATCACCAATTAAACTAAATGATAATACTCTTATTCTACCCTCTTTCTTTGTCCCTGTTCTTAAAAACTTAAGATCTAGGTACATTTTATCAAGTGGATCAAATGGTGGAAAATTAGAAACATCCTCATCCATTATAGTCCACTCTGTCCAAGCAATCTGATCCCTAGATACCCTGAAATAAATTTCTAAAGTTCTGGTAGATGTTATTCCTTGAACTTCATAATTAAATGATAAAAATCTATCAACTAGTTCTATATCTAAAAATGATAAAATAAATTCCTCACCAACTGAGTCAAGATATGGTGTGGAATTAAGATCTCCCTCCGATACCGATGGGTCCCAATCCCTAGATATCTCTATTTTAAAATTTTCATAGTCGTAATTTACTAATTGTGACATCAAATCTATATATAAAATTCAGATACCTTTGAAAAAGAAATAAAACTTGACGATGTCAAATTAAATTTGTATATTTGCCATGGATTGGGAAAAATCAATCCAATTTGAAATGATGGATATTAAAAACAAATTTTTGGAGGTAACCTCCCACACATACCCACATGGTAAGGAACATCTTCTTTTTGATAAACTTCCCCAAGACTTGGAGATGGATGAATTTGGCAATCTCTATAAAAAGATTGGTGATAGTGATGTTATGTTCACATGTCACCTTGACACCGCCACAAGCGCATTTACTCCTGTTAATCATGTAATTAGTGACGACTTTATTAAGACTGATGGTAGGTCAATCTTGGGTGCTGACGATAAGGCGGGATTGGTTATCATGCTTTACATGATGGAAAATAATGTACCTGGTCTTTACTACTTCTTCATGGGCGAGGAAGTTGGTTGTGTTGGCTCAAGAAAAGTAGCATCACTACACTCTACTGAAAAGCTGTCTTATATCAATAAGGTTATATCTTTTGATAGAAGGGGCACTGATTCAGTTATCACCTTCCAAGGTGGTAGTAGGTGTGCTTCTGATGAATTTGCGAATTCACTTTCAGAAGAGCTTAATAAATTTGGTAGTGGTTTTTTGTATAAACCAGATCCTACTGGCATATACACAGACTCAGCACAGTTTGTTAAAATTTATCCAGAATGTACCAATATTTCAGTTGGTTACTATAATGAACACACCACTTCCGAAAGACAAGATATCACCCACCTTATTAACCTAGCAGAAGCTTGTCTAAAAGTAGATTGGAATTCACTTCCAATTAAAAGGGATATGACAAAGGATGAGTGGAGCTATGAGAGTAGGTATGGTGGATACGGTGGGTATGGCAGTAGGTGGGGATCTGGTTATGGAATACACTATGATGATGAGGACTGGGGACTTGGTATTGGGTTTGGATCTGGATATGTAAGCAAACCTGCGACTAAGGTTATTAGATTCCATGATGACGAGTTCAATTACCAAAGTAGCTTTGAGATCAATCAAAAAACCTTGGAAATTGTCTCTGTGAATTTACATAGAGACAGAATTCTCCAAGAAGAGGCTTTGATCTATGACTTTCTTAATCTAAAGCCACCCCATGGAATTGATCTAGCATATGAGACAATGTCTTGGGATGGTTTGACACTAACAGTCACATACAAGGACAAGAAAGTTACCAAAGCTAAAAGGGAGGACTTCAAGGAATTTCTACCGGAGATATCTTTGAAAAGTTATATCAAAGGGTTATCAGAGTCGTTCTAACAATAAACCCCCAAATTTGGGGGTTTATTGTTCTATGGATATTTTATATTCAATATATTCAATATCTAAAATCCCTAGTCATCTTTAATAGTTCATAATTAATAGCTCAGTCGCTTTAGTTTGCGATCTGCCTTTCGATGCCATGGCGGCCTTTGAATACTCTCTGGACTCCCACCTATATTGGTCTTTAGGAAACCACTCCTCAAGTTGAGGGAAATAGTAGTATGACATGGCGAATCTACCTTTAATTGATTTTAGGCAATTGGCGAGTCTCTCATGATCTTTAGTGCCAAATTCATGATTTGAGTAATAATGTTCAGTATTGTAGTATGGAGCATCTACATAGAAAAAAGAGTCCTCACCATCCCATTTCTCAATAGAGTCTTGAAAGTCTAGATTTTCAAAATTAGTTATCCTTCTGAGGTTTTTTGTGTATTTATCATCAACCAACTTACTTTTAAATGTATCAAACTTACTTTTATACTTACCCTTTAGATCAATAAATTTACCAGACCCAGGATCTATACCGGACCAAACTTGACAAGCTAAATATGAGAATTTAGCAGCGGCACTAAAATCAGGTTTTTGATATTCAACTCTATCCACAAAAAGTTCCTTTTGATACTGTAAAAATCTATCCTTTTCCTGTGAGGGAATAGTCTTTAGAAATTCATAGAATTCCTCTGGGGTATGTGCTGATTGGAATAGATTTACAAGATAGTCATTAAAATCATTATAAACTATATTTTCTAAATTTGGATACTCGTTTAGTTCCATTTTTAGATAAACCCAGTAAGCCCCAGAGAATGGCTCAACATAGGTTTTAATGTCCTTCGGTATGAAGGGGATTATCCACTTGGATATCAAAGATTTACCACCGATCCAACTTATCATACTAGTGATATTGAATATCTTACTTTTGTTTTGATATAATATCTATTTTATTTGATCTAACCAATGATCTTAACTTTAGGTTAAATTCTTCTATTTGATTTGAATCATAAAAACTAAAAAAGAATCTATATCCACCATCAATTTTATCCAAAAAGGTGCCATATAAAACTGGATTTTTTTCTAATATCAGTTTTGTCATAGAATCTTGTTGAGGAAGGCACAATCTCATCTAGTTGATAGACAATATCAGGATTTTTTACCCATATACTTGACCATTTTTGAAGTTAAAGTCCTCCATCACCAGATTCCAGCTTAGAAATTTGATCCCTTAATTCAGCGGCCAATTCATAATCTTCCTCAGATATGGCATCCTCCATCATGATTTTTAGATCATCAATTGATATCTTTCTCTTTTCACTTTTTTGCTCCTCTGGTACAAAATTACCATCATCATCAATAGTTATCCCACAACTTTCAAGAACTTCTTCATTAACGTATAGTGGACATCCAAAATTTAGAGACAACAGGATAGCATCACCACAAGAACACTCAATATTGATATCATCAATACCATTTCTAAAAGTTGACCTTGAGTAAAAGATTCCCTCAACCACACCATATATACAGGACTCTGTACATTCAATATTAAATGCCGCGGATAGGTTTGAGATTAAATCATGTGTTGTTGGTCTTGGTGAGTCCATTTTTTCCAGTTTAAGAGCTATTTGCTGAGCATCTGTAGTCTTTATAACAACAGGTAACTTTCGAAACCCATTTGTTTCTGATAGGACAACCACGTATGATCCAACTTGACTCTGGGCATAGGCTAAGCTGATGATTTTTACTTCTCTTTTCATATTTCTAGTTTTATTAGTTTCAATAATCTCTTATATTTTTTATTACAAGCCATGTTTTGTTTTATCAACATAAATAGATCCAAATTAGACAAAAATTTAACAGTCTTGAATTTCGGATCTTTTTCTAAAACATTTGTCACAGATATAAATAAATAGTGGTCGCTTTGTGTCTTTTTCACAACCCATATCTTATCACCCTCAGTAAAGAAAAGAATAACATCTTTATCACCATAGAATATATTTATAAAACCGACCCCCCTTGAAATTGAGTAGTTTACCCATCCCATTTTGTTGAGGAGGTCGGTATTTAGTTCATCTTTCATTAGTCCTGTAACAGTAGATCGGCTGCACTTGTGCTAGCATAGCTAAGTGGTTTAGCAAAGACTCTGAAATTCATTCCCCTAAGCCAAGGTACATAAGACTTGTATGCAATATAAGATTTATTCTTAATAACACCCTTTTCATTTATTGAACCCTCACTTGGGTTAAAATCAACATGAATATCTACCAATCTATACTGATTGATTGATTCATATTCACTTAGGTTTATTCTCTTTACGAAGGCTTCTTCTTGATGTGGTAATAGATTTGGAGCCTCTCCTTCACACTTTTGTAAGTGGAATTTATATCTCTTCCTCTCTTCTATACTTAGGTCGCCCCTTGTATAGTATCCATCTAACTCCTTATCAAGGTAAGTAGCGATATCATGGACATATTGAGCCTCCTTGTGAAGTCTCTCGTGATTATCCCTTATTTTCAAATGGTTTTCTCTAAAAAAAACTACGTGGGCTCCATTTTTGATGTCAGTATTATACATCATTATAGTACAGGCATAGATTGTCCTCTTCCTCTTTTGAATAGAGTCACAACCCACTGTGATTGTCACGTTTGGGTCATTTTTAATATAGTCTTTAATATATTCAACTATATCAGTTATATACTCACCACCGAATCTCTTGAATTTATTTTTGAACATCTCTATTATCTATTTATTATATCTATTTTTATTATTGACCTCTGTGTTACATTTGGTGGTAAGACCAAAAAACCACCATTTTCTAATTCCATTTCAAATCCTCCATTTTCCCAAAAGAATTTTATTTTCTCCTTGAAAACGTCAAATTCCGAATCTGAAATATTCAATTTATTTCCGGAGAATTCACCAAGTGGGGTATTTATAGAAATTTTGATTGTCATTTATATTTTTGAATAAAGGGGGTCTAAAAGACCCCCTTGGTTATTTATCCCTACTGATATCCTTTACCAGTTTTAGGTCTTCCTTGAATTCCAACATGAAGCTTCGGATACTATCTTTAGAGACATCAATGTTGTTATCAAGTATGAATAGTAAGTAGCTAGTACGTTCATCATCGCCAACATTCTTCAAGAATTGTACTAGATTGGTCATCTGCTTCTTATTGAAGGTATTGATGTCAAGTTCACGAAGTGCTTGAATCAATTCAGACTTCTTATCTCGATTATATCCCTCAAGATCCTTCTTGATCTGTGGGTAGTTGTTAAGAATGTCTTGAATATTAATCTTCAACATATCTTCACAATATTGAATGAACTTCAGAGCACAGTTCCCGACATATGAAGCCGCTACCATTTTGAGTTGAGGTAGGAATTCAGTTGGTCCTGAATCTTTTCCAAAGTTTCGAACGATGAAGTCACTCAGGAAGGTCCAAGAACGTGGTGTAGCATACGCTGGGCTGTTATCCGAGGTCTTATATAGATTCTCAGGATATGCCTTTAGATATGAAATCACCATTCGGTGTACATTCTCGTTAGCGAAACCATCCAACCACTCATTGAGATTCAAGGTGTGTGTATAGTGTACTAGACGGTTATTAAGAGCTGCGTCAAATTCCTCTACATCAGTACCGTCTTCATCACCCAAGTTACCAGATGCCATCATGATAACATTATCATTGAATTTAAATTCACCGATCTCACGTTCTAGGAGAATCTGGAGTGCTGCATTTCGGACGAATTGTGGGGCTCTGTTCAATTCCTCAAAGTGAATAAGAGTTGGTTGTTTATTAGACTCAAATGCCCAACGGGGAACAGCGTACCCAGAAACCTTAACCATATTACCATCACTTTGGCAATCCTCAAGATATGGATACTTAAAATCAGATTCATCAGACATTGATAGTCGTATATCAAGGTATCGGAATCCCATCTTTTTCGCAATTGATCGGGCGATTGCTGATTTAGCAACACCAGGTTTGGCTGTGATATACAGTACACCAGACTTGGCCCACATCACTTGGAAGTAGGTCATTTCCTTTGGAGTTAGATTACTCATTCGCTCTTTAAAATCTTGTGGAATAATAGTATTTGACATATGTTGTTTTTATTGTTTACAAATATAACGAAGTTATTTTGATTTATACAAATAATTTTTGAAAAATTAATATGTGGAAATTTCTTTATCTATCTTACAATTAAGAATAGTCGTTTTCAAGAAGTTCTTAACATATTCGTCCTCAGAGAGTTCCTTCCAGAATCTATTACTAAGATGATTCATTCTCATCCCAAATACTTTAAGATAGTTTGCTGGATGGGTACCTTTTTTATATGCAACCTCACAGTCAACCTCTTTGACAATATGATGAAGACCATATGGAACTTCAATAGTATCCCTTCCCATTTCAATTGTGTATCCCAAATTTTTTAGGATAGTTCTGATTTCTTCATCAGTGAATTCTAGTTCAACTGATCCACCAAGTATTTTATATTTTTCTTTTGCCATTTTTAATCATTTAAGTTTTCAAAATCTTCTGGATAAAATTTCCAATTTTTTATATACCCACTATCATCAATATCCATAATAATGTAATCACCATACCCCTTTTCCTTCGGGGAAAGGGTTTTAGGTACGTACTCACTATGGACAGAGCTAACTATATTACCACCGTGGTCTAATATCTGCCAACCACATCTATCACAAACTTTATAGTGTATTTCAGCAGTAGTTCCTGACTTCCAATTCAATATTTTTCCTGATTCTATATCAATATGTGGACTCCAAAGATTTCCTACTTTACAAGGGATCCTATCTCCATATTCAGAATCTTCTTCTCCATTAATAACGGAATCTTCCCAATATCTTGGTTGGGCCTTGACAACGAGAGTTTTTACCTCAACTTCTTTTAAAACTTTAATCTTCATATTTCTTATTTAGCAATTGGTCAATTTTGTTTGATCTTTCAGCTGATATTATACACCTCTCAATATCTTTTTGTGGAATAGGACACTTTGCATCAACTATTTGCTTCTCCCCTTTACTCCACCTCCAATACCACCTAGTATTAACCATAAACCAATTTATATTTGGTTTAACTATTTCTTTACCCAGTGCCTTAGCCAAGACTGGACTAATTTCTCTGGATTTATTGACCAAAAAAATTACATTTGATATCCGATCAGTGTAAACCAATCCGTCAAATTCTCTGACCACATCATATTCTAAGGAATATGATGTTGGTGGATCAATCCACTTCAAATCAGTTATTTCCCACCTAAGATCAGGATATATCTTAATAATCATTATAGTATCTGGTGGTAAATTTCTTAGTATAATCAATAATTTCAGCTGAATATAACCTCTCAAAGTGACCACACCAAAATGCACTAAACTTCCTTTCCTCCCCACTATCCAATTTCAACATAAGGTAGTGCCTTGCAGTGAAATCGTCAGGCACAAAATGGGCATCACTGAAAAGATGCATGTTCTCAGGACTAATAGGTAGGTACTGCCCATCCTTAATTCTAACGGCCTTAGGATCATTATAGAACCAAGGCTCATTTATATAAGAAAGGATCTTATTATGGTACTTCTCAGGGGTCAGATACCTATTCTCAAAATCCTCAAACCAATCATACATGGCATAATGTGCCTTGACCCTATTCAAATTTTCTTTAGCAATAGATTCTTCATTCCATTCCATATCAATGAAATCCTCTTCATCGTGTGATTGGAAAGTGTCACCAGTTCTATATGAAATTTTGATTTTATACATGGGGCAAATATACAATTAAATTCCAAGTAGACTTAAATTTATTTTTCTTTGAATCTCTATTAAAACATTCTTAACTGCAATTGACCCGACATATTCAATACCTTTCCCAACAAATTTTGGATTAAATTCATAATACACTAATCCATTGATTGAGAAATTATCCAAAGTTTTAACCAAAACCTCGTCATACACTAGAAAATTAGCTATACCAATTGGAATTTCAATAAAATCGAACTTATTTACGAATAATTTCACCGAGACAAAATCTCCGTTTTTGGATACATAGACAATCTGACGTCCACCAAAAATTGGTTCAAGTAACATACTAATTAGACAGAATATAAATACCCCTCCAAATTGAAACAATTAGTGTCCAAATAGGGAATATCATAAAGTTTTGGGTTGTGTAGGAAAAATATTGTGTAAGTATGAGAGTTCCCATTATGAACACAAGAAAAAATAGGGTTCTTTTTGGTTCTGATAGGTTATCATACCACCTATTTAAATTGAATATATCCCTTTTGATCATAATCCGATTGATTTTAATTTTAGAATTCTTGAGATCTGAAGAAGTTCGGATTTTATCTCTTCACTTGGATCTAACTGACTAGTGAAATCCCTATTGAATGTGTAGTGCTGCTCACCATTCTCCCAATTCCCCGAATCTGCTTCCAATATTGAGTTTAGTATTAAAAATTTAGCAAGTCCGCTTGATACCTCAATTTTTGTACCAACCACCCACTTATTGAGTGTGGGCTTTCCACCGCCAATGGTCAGTTCTCTGCCATAGAATATTGACTTAATTACATCTAACATCGGGGAAAATTTTCTTTAAAATATTATGAGCCTTTCGGTATTGCCAGCGATTATCTTTACTGAAGTGATCTTCAAAGATCATACCATTATGGATCCGTCCCTCACCAGTCAAGGCATATTTAACACCATTAAATAATAGCCAAATGAGGGTGAAGATTGGTGGTGTCCAGTAGCAGTTTTCTTTCAAAATCCTAAATTCATATTTAGATTTCAGCTTATTCCCATCAAAGTCACTCTTAAAATACTTCTCAATAAGAATTTTAAACCTACTATTGATTTTGATATATTTTTTCTCGGGCTTTAATTCAACATTCATCTTCCTTTCATGTGTACCAAATGGAGCAGAATTACCATCAATGTAATTAATACCATTTCCGGATCCACCATATGTCTCACCATCGGAAGTCCAGTAAACAAGAGAAGGATTTCCCCAATAGTCAATAATATTTCTAGTTGGACAATTTACATCACCACAACGATAGCTGGCCTTGTCTGAGACTTCATAAGAACCAATATGTTCTCCAAGAGATTCATATTTCCCAACATCATTGAATTCCAATTGAGATTTGCAACAAGGACACCTCATTTTTGAGAACTTATCAACTTCCAATTTTGCGATCTCTTGGGCAATTTCAAGGTCAATACCGCGATCTAGCCAAATCTTGGTGATTGTTTTATCAAGTGTTTGATTCATAGAGTAAATATACGAAAAAATTTAATTCTTACCAAGAGAGATAATTGAGTTCAAAAAGTCAACATATGAATTTGCGGAACTTTCGTATCCTTCTTTATATGGCAGAAAAAATCCATTAGGTCCAATTACAATTGGCTTACGTTTATCCCCATCCAACTTTATCTGAACTGAAAATTTATCATCACCACCAAGGTCTAGTAGAGAATTGTAAAAGTCGGCCTTTTTCTTGGCCATATCATAACCTGTGTTTGATCCACCACCATCTGAAGAACTGGTGTGGTAGAAAATATCATTCAACTTAATTGGACCCTCAACTATCCAATAGTATCCTTCTGAAAATTCGGACTTTTTTAATATTCTAATTGGGTAGAATCTTGACATTTATAGATTGGTTATTTGTTATAAAAGAAAGAGAGTATCATACGATACTCTCTTTCTTTTTTTGTGACCCCGGAAGGATTCAAACCTTCGACCTAATCATTAGAAGTGATTTGCTCTATTCAGCTGAGCTACGGAGCCAAGTTTTGTTTTATTCGTCGGCAGGGTGGGATTTGAACCCACGTTTTCAACAACCGCTACAGTTCTAGTGTTTATAAGACACCGCTGGTACCTGCCGTAATTTGACAATACAAATATATGAAATGTTTTT
>JACCDG011363321.1_pt1 | contig 19394 bp, 26 predicted proteins | sample 7442471 | NCBI WGS metagenome assembly JACCDG01 (sample SAMN15323444, study PRJNA562643) | freshwater metagenome | isolation source: river surface water | place: USA:Blue River Watershed | collected 2017-08-17 | reverse complement strand
TTTCAAGAGTAATGTATAAGACGTTTAGACCATCGATCAAGTTACCTGCAGCACAGTGACACATGAACATACTCTTACCTACGCCAGTACCAGCAAGACAAATATTCAAAGTTTTCTTGCTGAGTCCTCCCTTGGTAATCTTGTTGAAGTAATCAAGATTGAAGGGGATCTTTGATTCTTTAGTATGATACGAGTCAAACCTGCGTTCCCAGTCATCGACCAAGTCATGGCCGATGTTTGTATCAAACGATACAGACAATGCGCTTGACAATAGTTCAGGGATGGCGCCCTTAGATATGTCTACCTTATCATCGCCTGAGATAAGTTGAATTGACTTAGAGATCGCATTGAACAGTGCTTGGTCTTGACAGAACTTTTCAGTATGTTCAATCAGCCAAGATGAGCTGGTTTTATTGTCGTTTTCAAGGTGATCAATGATATCATTGACTTCCTTAAACGCCATCTCACTTATGTTGTTTTTGTTCTGTAAATCAATCCTAAGAGCTTCTTTTGATGGAAGCGAGTTGTACTTAGTGATGTAGTCTTGAATTATCCTAAAAGCTAGCTTTTGATTGCTGTCACGAAAATATTCATCTTTGATGAAAGGCAGTACCTTACGTGTATACTCTTCATTAAAGAGTAAGTTAGATAGTATCGTCTTCTCGATCGTCATTCACTTCTCCAATTTCTTCATAACCTTGGCCATAAGAATATTCTTTTTTAGCACATTCATCGAGAATCTTTAGGAGATCTTCAGTAAAGTATTTTTCTGGATTGGTATTAATTTCTTTACCAAACAACTTAGTACCATTAGGCATCTCGTACCTAGTTGATACTTTCTTGATTATATTATACTTTTCCGCTAATTCAAGTAAACCGTAATACCTGTCGAGTCCCTTATCATATGACAGGCGTACTTCTACCTGTCCATTTTCTTTTGATAACCTTGACTTGTGCATCTTAACCTTGATGATGTTACCGACCACATCGTTGTTACTATCCTTGTCTTTCTTCTTTGAAAGCATTGCAATCGTTGATGCTGCGTATTTTAAACCCGATCCACCTGAGATTTCATTGGTAGGAACATAAGATCCTACGGCAGCGTAGACGTGATTGGTAACCAACAATGGTACTTTGACTTTGGCCAACTTGAGAGTCAGCACACGAAAAGCTGCCTTGATAACCTGAGCTTTTGTCATGTCACGTGTTTCTTTACCCTCAGCGGTGTCTTCCATTTCTTTAGTGGTTGACAACAGGCCAAGTGAATCAAGAACCATCATGAATGGAGGGCGGTCCTTACCAGACTTTTCATAAAAATCAAGAGTCTTTAGTGCGTGGGTTCTAAACCGCTGAATGGTATCCATCTCAGCAACGATAACGCGCTTGGTATCGATGCCTCGCTCCTCCATCATCTGTTTTGTCACAGCTGCTTCCGTATCGTAATACATGACACCAGCTTCAGGATGAGCGTCGAGGAAAGACTTAACGATTCCTAGAACAAAGAACGTTTTTCCAGTAGCCGATTCACCGGCGAAAGCAGTGATCTTATTATTAGGAACGCCACCGTATATACTGCCACTAAGCACAGCATTGAGAATAAAAGAACCAGAATCAATGCATCCACTAAACTCCGCAGAACCTTGTCCATCAGCGACGATGTTTGTGTCTTCATCTTTGAGTTGCTCACATAAGTTTTTTAGAAATGTCGTCATGTATACCTCATTTCGATCGAATGTTATTTATAGAACTCCGTACTATCTCCATTATACTATCTTGCTGTTTTAAAGTAAACTTCTTTTTCTGAGTCATTGATACGTTCACAGCAAGCAACAACACTATAGCTAACGGGTCAAATACACACACTAGCAATATGATCACAGCTCTTACTGAACTTTCAAAATGATCTTTTGCTTCATCACCGTATATCAATTCGGCTATGTACTTCAATGGACCTATTTCAGCTTCCATCTGACGTTTAGATTTTTCTAGTACATTTGCTTCCATCTTATAGTCAGATATAACTTTCATACTATTTTCTATAGTTTCAGTTAAATCTTTTCTTTCTTGTTTTTGTAAGTTTCTTATCGCTATGGCTCCATCTGAACCACGTATACGATCGTTGTCTACAAGTCTTTGTACAGATTCATCGAGTTGTTTTAACACAAGTTTAGAATCATTGATCTTATCTTGTTCAAACTCGATCTTCTGTTCAATCAGTTCGATGTTATCGGTGTTATCGCCCTGTGACACAGTTTGTTCTATGTGTGCCTTAGATAAGTATCCAAAGATACCCATAGATGTTATGAACATCAAGATAAAGATAGCTGTCATCAAATATACTTTAATAAATTTTGGTGCTATGTCCCAATTGCTATAAAGCCAATTAGTAGTAACAATCTTTCCTAATTCAAGAAAAGATCCCATGATAACGACTGGCCAAAACGCTGCAGCGAATATAGTAGTTAGACCGATGATTGAATAATAAGCTGCTATGATGGAGATGGATACTGCTGTAACTAAAGCTACTACGTTTATCATTGCTCGGCTAGTGCCCTTATCTTGTTAACAAACTTCTGTATTTTTTCTTGTCGATTAGGCCAATAGATGTAAGCCTTATCATTGTCTTTAGATAGGTTAATGAGAAGAGGCATGATTGCATCATACAGTTGCTTGAGTCTTCCTTGATAGTACTCAGAAGTCTTATTGATTTCAAGTTCAAACTCTTGCTTGAACGCTTCAGCTGCTTTGGTTGCTGCGTATTCTGCAGCAAGAGCTGCTGCATCTTCTTCTCTTTTCTTTAGTTCATCTTCACTTAATAGTGAAAAACCAAAATCATCATCAAAATTATCTACTTGTCTCATTGAAAGAAGTCCTCGATAGTTGCGATATGTTTCTTTTCTGCAACCCAGTCAATCTTTTCCAAAATTCCATTCAGTGGTTCAAGAAATGCTTTTTGAAATTGCATGTCATAATCAATCAAGCAAGACAAATCAAATTCTGGAGGAAGTGTTCCTGGGCAAGAAATAACTTCAATGTTGTAACGATTAGGAAAACGAAGATAGCAATATTTGATTTTATCTCCATTGCTAATCGTTTGATACTTTTTAGACAAATTATGCTTTTCTACAAAGTGATTGTAGATCAATGCACCCTTTGCATGAATCGGCGTTCCCTTCTTATAGATCCCGCCTCTGTCTCTATATTTATTCAATCCATTGCACCCTCGGGGAAAAGCAATGTCTTCAAACGGCATAGACAGGAACTCAGTCTTGAATTGCTTGATGTATTCGATCAAAGACTCATTATCTTTAGTCATAATGATCTTCAAAGCATTCTTAATCGATTCTCTACAAGACATAGGTGTGGAAGACTTGACTGCCTCGATACCCATGATCTTTAACTTTGGTTGAGCGTACCTAACACCTTCTGAATCATACACATTCAAGATGTATCGTTTCTTTGCCGTCCAGATACCCTTGTCTGCAATTGATTCCCGCTTCATCTTCATTTTTTGAGAATAAGCGTTCGTGTAGGTAGCTAGTTCTTGGTAGCACTTATCAATGTATGGCTCGAGCTTTTCATTACAAACTTTGTCAAGGAAGTCCACGATCTTTTTCTTATCGTCTTCGTCTTTGAATACATGCTTAACTAGCTTATCAAGACATAGGTAGATTGAGTCGGTGTCTGAAGCAAGAACATAGTCTTGGTTCTGAGTCTTGAGTAAGCTATTCAAGTATTGATTCATCTTGTCTTCAATCCAACGAATCGTTACTTGGCCAGATAAAGTAATGCATTCGGCTAAGGCCAATTGGTAATACCTGAAGTATTGATTACCAAGCGCACCGTAAGCTGAATTCAACATGATCTTAAACGCTAGCTGAAGATTATTGTATTTCGATATTTCCTTTTCAAGCTCATAAGACTTTTCTTTTTGGTATTGCTTCTGAGCCTCGATCATCTTCTTCTTATACACAGTACGCATGTCATAGTACTGTTGCATTAGCTCAGGAAGAAAACCTTGTTTGTCGCGAACAAAGATGCAGCGGTTTGCTGTCTTGATTAGATCCGTATCCCAGTTGTTTGCTTCACCATTTAAGAAGCTATCAACATCGATGTTACCCTTGCACTGTGAGTAGTACGTCTCGGGCGAGATGTTGTACTGCATGATCAAGTGTGGGTAGAGACTGTTTAAGTCAAACGATACAACCCAGTTATGTAGTCCTACCTGCGGTGCTTTAACATAAGCGCCAGTAAAGGATCCGTAGTCGGTCACTTCACCTGTAATTGGATCCTCAGACGAAGCAGCCATCTTGTATGGGATCTCAGGGATGTTATCCTTTGGTGTTATGACAATGTTACGATTGATCAAGAAGTTATGTACGATGATGTCCCAGAGCCTGACTACACCGAACGTATCAGTATAGTTGGTTTTAGCTGAGTAAGCCATGGCGTAAACCAACTCGATAAGCTTAAGCTTATCCTCGAGACGTATAACCAAGTCTACGTCTTTAACGTTGTAATCGATGAAGAGTTGATAGTCTTGCTTGTACAACTCATTTAGGTTGCCGTATTGAGAATAGTCAAGTTTCTTCTCACCGAGTTCCAATAAAGCAATGTGATCAAGCTTATATGATTCTTGATTAGTATACGTAAACTTACGATACAAAGGAAGATAGTCGAGTGTGGATACGCCTAAGATTTCATAGACTTCAGATTCACCGTTGACTTTACCACGACTAACACGACGTGTGTTGATGATGTTCCATGGAGAAAGCTTTGCTGTTTCTTCTTCCCCAAGCAGACGATTGGACCGGTTGATGATGTAGGGAATATCAAAGTTTTCAACGTTCCAGCCACTGATTACATCAGGAGAAACTGCAGCAAAGGATTTAATGAACCATGATATTAGAGCAGCTTCATCGGTACACTTTACATACTTAATATGTTCTGAAGACGATTTGTAATCACCGCAACCAAACACAAATGTTTCATCCCTGAACCTCATCGAGATAGCTGTGATTTCTTTGTCTGCTTTTTCAGGCTCAGGGAACCCGTCATCAGAAGCAACCTCGATATCGATGTAAGCTACTCTGATCTTTGTTGGGTCGTATTGAACATCACCGGTGAACGTATCGTTGATCCATGTATAATGGAACATGTGGGGCGATTGCCCATGGATGCTGAAGTTTTCAACGTTTGTGTAGGACTCTACAAATTCTTTAGCGTCGTTGACAGACTCAAAGTCCATGCGATCGACTTTGGTTCCATAGATTGTAGAGTAAGAAGCTTTGTCTGGATTGCGTGATTCGATGAAAAGATAAGGTTTACACTTTATCTTTTGTTGTATCCTTTTTCCGTTGTCGTAGCCACGAAACAGGATGTTGCTTCCGCGCAGAATTACATTTGTGTAAAATTTCATTTATAATCTCATCTATGATCATGAATATACTAACACGTTTCATAATTAAAGTACATCTGAAATTTTATTAATTATCCTTTGGAATCTTGTTTTTCTATCTTCCAAGCCATGAGTTCCACCATTTATTATCTTAGTAGATTCTTCTATTGTTTTATCATTACAATTATTTGTTTTCCAAAAATAAGCGGCAGATGCACAAGCTCCCTTTGGTACTTCTAGGAAACTAATTACATCATCCAAACTCTTGCTTACGTATTTGGCAAACTTTTGATAGTTGCTTTTACCGGTTAATTGTATTAACCCACGACCACAGTATCTCCATCCATCACCGCTTTCTTCATTACCATTTCCCATGCGGTTAGCGTATACACGACTCGCTATCCTTATTGGTTGTCTTGCATACTTTTCAGCTTCTTGACGATCTTTAAAATATTTTGGAAATACTTTAAGTAATCCATCAACTGAGTAGTTAAGATTTTCTTTTACTCTTCTAAGATCGCCGGATTCATGACCAACGTGTGCTAAGAAAGCAGAGATGTCGTGATGGGTTTGAATGTCGTAATTAGCTAGTGCATCTTCAAGATGTGAAAGATACTTGACCAGAGTTTCGTCTGATGCGGTTGGAAAAGCAATCTTGAGTAGTTCTTTATTCATGCATTATTTATAATCAAAAAGGGGGAGTTGCCTCCCCCTTGCAATCTTAAATGATTGCTGGTTGAAGTATATTTACTGCTTCATGCACATACATAGCAAATGCGACTGGTGCAAAACATAATGTAAGACATAAAAATAGACGACCGAGTTGTTGTTTAGTCATGTTAGATTACTCCGTTAGTAGCTGTTTATTTGTAGTGGCTACAACTGAAGGCTCTTTAATCTCAATCTTCTTCGGTTTCTTATGCTCCGGAATGATTCTTTCGAGAATGATCTGCAGCATACCGTTAAGCATCTCTGCACCCTTGATCTCGATTGCGTCGCTTAGAGCAAATGTCCTGGTGAATGAACGGTTGCTGATTCCTTTGAATAGGTAATCATTGGAATCGTCGTTCTTTGAAGCACCACGAACGATGAGTTTATCTTCCACAAACTCGATTTCGATGTCAGAACGACAGAAACCAGCAACAGCTAGTTCGATGACGTACTTATTTTCATCGATCTTTTTGACGTTGTATGGAGGATAATTGGGGACGTGCTTCGCCAATTCATCGTGAATCTTAGAAGCTTCATTGAAGAATTTATCGTATCCAACAAAGAAAGAATTAATATTCCAATCTTTTGGATAACCAGTAGTATAGACCTTAGTCATTGTAGACCTCCCGTAGCAAGGTTAATAATAGTATCCACCCCTAAGGCATGGACACTATTATTTATACAACAATCACATAATTAAGTAAACTGGTACAATAGAATTACAATCCTGGCTGCGATGCATTCACCTTGGCAGGGTTAAGGCATGCATTTGGAACGCCGTTTGGACCTCTCGTGGATGAGGCAATTGGGCGAACGTAAACGTCAGAGGTGTCAGAAGGATTTGAACCAGAAGCAATGAATGGTGTAGTAGGCGCATTGAGTTTATTCTTGATGGCGTTTCCTACAAGACCAGCACGACCAAAAGGATGAGAGAAGCTGATATCAAGTGTCGAGACTACAGAAGGATTACCCATCTGATTCACGATGGCTGTAGCCACACCTTTCTTATCAGTAGCGATTGCAGGTAGCCCCGCAACAGGAACTCTTCTCCATTGAATGGTGGATTCAAAATAAAGATCATAAGTTCCTTTGACTACATTGAGTAGGCTTGGCGCAGCACCATTGAGCTTGACGAATCTCCAACCATCAGAAGAGCTTGGTATCTTTTCTGTGGTAAGAATTCCTATCGAACCTTTGCCAGCTATCTCAGCACCATTAAGTCCACTGATTACATTATTTGTTCCTGAGTTTTCAGTGACAAGAACATTGGTCTTATCAAGAAATTTACGAGCACCTACGACACAACCGGTGTCAGCAAAATAGATTTCAAAACTTCTTTGTGTACCTGAAGTAGCGAATCTTCTTTGAACATAGATGTTGGCGTCTGTAAGCGCACCGTATGGTGCAACACTTGCAGCAGTTTCAGTCTTGTTGATTGCAGAACGAATTTGGCTCCATGTCGTAAGAGAACCAGTATACATTCCTGCAACTTGGTCCTTATTCAATGAAGGCATGCATTCTTCTGAAGAAGCCTTAGACGTTGAATCAGTAATCAAACCATACCCAGCATTGCTAGGATGGCATACGCTTGTCGTGGCAAACTGAAGAGCTTGTAGTCTCTGATAGATTGATTTGGTAACAGGTACACCAAAGATAACACCTGAGATACCATTTATCTGTAGAGCGTTTAGTTCAGCAGCAGTTATAACAGGAGTATAAATCTGTGTGAATCTTGCGGGCTCAATATCAGATATTCCTACGTCAGCAGCACCGACTGTGGTGACAGCGGTAACAGGCATTCCAGCATGTTCCTTGTATGCAGAGAATGCGCCAGAAGCTGGTTTAGTCACACCGACAGAAGCACGAATCGTAGCATCACTGGGGTCTATCCAATTCCTAGTAATGGTTGTTCCATCAGAAATGTTTAGAGTTTCTTGAGCACGAACAAGAGGACCTACGCCTACACCAGAACCGCCATCTGATTCTTTGAGAATTGCAATTCTCTTATTGTTTGCACCGGAGTTAATTCCACCAGTACAAAAATATAGAGCATCATTCTTTGAAGAAGAGATATACACATCGAGTGTATTTGGTTTGCAGATCACAGAACCCGGGGTGCTATTTCTCAATAGCAGTAAAAGACCTGCGTCGTGCGCGGTTGCGCCTGACATACGAACCGTTACTTGGTTCGTGGTATCTGATTCTATAAATTGAGTGGCGGGGAGTGCGTGAGCGAGGGAAGAAAAAGCTAGGAGGGAAGAAAATAGAATACATTGTAATTTCATAAACATTACTCCGGTTAAACACTATATTATTTAACCGAAGATTGTTACAATACTATTAAATACGAAGAATATTGCAAAAGAGAAAGCCAGAAAAGCTGAAGCCGTCTCAAAGACGGCTTCGTTACTCCTTCTACGCATAGTAGATGATCTGTAGTTTTTTCTTAGTCAAACCGACTTGAAAATGGTTTTCCAAGAGTCTTTAATTTTTCTGAGTCATGATGTCCTTTTCCACCGCAAGAACGACATCCTTGTTTTAGATATTGCCCATGCACCGTTCCTTTTTCATCTGCGCCTGCTCTACCAGTAAACTTTTTAATCTCACCAGTCCCTTCACATGTCTTACATTCAGAGTGTCCTTCAGGCTTTTCTTTTTTTGGTGCATCGGTTTTTATTTCTTGCTCAAAGTCTTTGTTGCTAATCTTACCATCATTACCAGGTTTTACTTTAGGTTGAGGAATCCATTCTACTTTAGATGACTCAACTAAGCCTGCGCCTCTTAGCTTTGCTTGCTGTGTGCTTATAAAATCTGCATATGATTTGGTCATTGTTGTTTCCTTGCTTTATCTTTTTCTTCCGATGTTATACTTAGCAACCAATTCCCATTCATCTTTTTCTTTATGTGAAAGAATTTTTACTTGACTAATTGGTGCAAGACCTTCCACCATATTTTCTGTGCTTTTAATCTTAAGTAAACCCCATTGCTCAAGGAGCGTGGCAATCGTATTTCTACGTAGTCTATCTTCATCTGAGAAGTTGGAAGGCTTCCCATCCAGCATAAAAAGTTCTTTAAAGTGAACTATATAATATAATCCTTGTTTATGCAAGATATGACAAGACTGGTATAGAGTCTTATCTTTTTTTGAAGCTACGCCTATTCGTGTTAATGTTTCTTTTATCTTAAGAAAATCTTCTTGTTGATCAAGCTCGACTTGAATTAGTGTTTCTATGACATTCATCGTAATGCTCCACCTTTTTGTAATTTGTGTTTAATCAAATCCAATGTATTCTTATTTATTATTTTTAGGATTTCAGCGGCTTTGGAGTAATTACAACCATACCATTCGGACACTACTTCAATATCTTCGTTTTCTTGTTTTTTAGACCATTTACTGAATCTTTTCTTCTTTGGGAGCCCATGTAAGTAATAATCAAATTGAAGCTTGTTATCTAAACTTGCATACTGATTCATTTCATTCACATACAAGATGGCGTCTACATGATACGATAAAGATTTATTTGTTAGATAAGAATTATACCCCTTTTCAGCTAATTCATCGTTTTCAGTTCCTACCATCAAGTCTTTTTTGCTATCGCTTACTGCATTGACATAGTCAAACGGCTTCATACAAACTCACACTCAGTCATTATCATGGTAAGACACGCAACAACATTTATTTCTGAGTCTGCGCAGAAAGCAGCTTTGTATTGGTAATCACCTAGGATTAAAACTAGTTGTGGTATTGAAGCTGGCTTCATAACTGAAGAAGCCATGTCGTAGATCTTACGAAATAACATTGACGTATCAGTGTCGCTGTTTTCACCAACCCACTTGCGCATACTCGTAAAAGACTTTTCTTTCAAGAATCCAATCAAAGCTTTGATGTTATCATCACTTGTGTTTGCTAGAATTCCTGAATCGATTTTTCCATTTGCAGAATAGCGCTGAAGCTCATTCAATACTCTACGCCAATCAGGAAAATACTTGATAATGAGTTGAGCTACTGATGCTTGATCGTATTCAACTTCTTCCTTATCCAAGATAGTCTTGATTCTCTTCATGAATTGAGAAGCCATCTTGTCTTTTTCATTGTTTGGAATCTTGAAATCAATCACAGTGCATCGACTATGCAGTGGCTCGATGATACGATTCTTGAAATTACAAGTAAGGATGAACCCGCAATTCTTAGAAAATTCTTCCATGAAATTTCTAAGTGCAGGCTGTGTTGAGTTTGGATTCAAGTAATCAGCTTCGTCAAGGATCACATATTTTCTTCCTCCAACCAATGACATGGATGAAGCAAACTGACTGATGTCATTTCTAAGTGTGTCGATGTTACCATTCATTGAACCATTTATAACCATATAGTCACAATCAAGCTGATCCAACATGGCGCGAGCCACAGTGGTTTTACCCACTCCAGCCCGGCCAGTTAGAAGCATGTTGGGAATAGAACCCTTATCGACAAACTGTTGAAAAGTATTCTTTAGTTCAGTTGGAAGGATACATTCGGATACCGTCTTTGGACGATACATTTGGGACCACAAAAAATCATCACGAACCATAATAAAAATTCCTATTCACTTAAACCAAAATAATAGTTTCGTATAGCTTTTGAAACTCTTCCATATCAGATACTTCATCCACAAAGTTATTCTGATGATATACCTTAGCCATTTTACGTAAGAACTTCTTGTTCAACTGATACTTTTCACAAGCTGCACTGATTGATTCTTTTATGTAATCTTTCTCAGCAGCCATTCTAGTCATTGAATTAGAGATCTCTTGTAAAACACCACGAAGCTCATGCTTATCTTGTTCAATCATAATTAATCACCATATGTACTTGATGTTTCAGTTGCAATGAAGTATTCAATTTCATTATCAGTAGACGTAAAGTGTGCAATACCCTTAGCGATTTGAACATTGTAATCCTTATTCAGAAGCTTTAGGTTATTGCACGAAAAGATGATCTTAAACTTTTTAGTTTCATCTTTAAGATCAATTTCAAACGAGTTGTTAGTAGGACTCTTAACGTCAACCGCCTTACAGAACAACCTGCCATTGCTTCCTTCAATGGCGATCTCAGGTAGTTGAAGGATGCTGGCACCCTTCATGACGCTTTGAAAGACTTCATTACTTAGATCAAATGAAACGTATGGATCATTGATCTTGATTTCTTTCTTAGGTGGAACTACCATTGTTACTGGATCTGCAAAGATAAAGTTGACACTCTTCTTACCATCTGAGATCTTTACAAAGTTCTCATGAAACGATAGATTAGGATCATTAAAAAGAGACAACACACCAAGAAATCTATTCAGGTCAAAGATACCGAAGTTTGTCTCAACGCTTTCATCAATCTTTGCTTTTGCCATGATTGATTTCTGCGGAGAGATCGTACTCAATACATTACCTGATTCAAACATGATAGATGGATTGATGGTGCTGAAGTTCTTCAGCACCTGTAGAGTCTTTGCACTAAGTTTCATTTTAACCTCACTTCTTCCTCTTTAGAAGACCAGCGTCAGCTGTTGCTGCTGCACCGATAGATGCTAAGTCTGCAAGGGAACCACCAAAGATATATGTTCCTACATGCTGTAGCTGCATCCATGGGCAGAACCAAACCTGGCTACCCATCTTCTGGACATTATAACAAAACATGTAATCTTCTGAAAGGTATCGCTTTGACACTGGGTCAATGATACAATCAAAATACGCCATGATTTCACGGGAGCCATCAAAGTGTTCAGTACGAACATGATCTGGCTTATAAGAAAGTTCAGGGAATGCTTCCTGATACTTCTCAAAAGTACGACGACGAATCATCATGAATCCGGTACCGATCTCAGATACTTCAACTGGTTGGTTGATTGGAATCTGTGATTGACCAGACTTAGGATTAAACACATAGTCGCCAACAAACTTTTCTAGTCGATTCGGATCTTCATCAGCAACACCTTTATCGACTGCCATCTTGATCTTTTCCCAAGAAATACACTTCTTAGGATAAGGACCACCGATTACATCGTACGGGCTGGCATCATCCTGAATAGCTAGAAGAGCGATGACGTCTTGTGGATTGAACCCAATATCAGAATCAATGAACATCAAGTGTGTTGCGCCTGATCTCATGAATTCATCGCAGCAATAATTTCTAGCACGAGTAATCAATGACTCGTTAAACAAGAAATACAATTGCAGTTGTACTCCATACTGAGTACATAGTGCTGCTAGATCCGCCACTGACCTAGCAAACATTCCTGCACACTGACCACCGTACATGGGAGTAGCCAGGAATAACTTTCGCTGTCGAAGTTGTTCGACTGGAACCTTTACTTGAAACCCATTATTAGTTTGTTCTTCACTCATTCAATTCTCCTTTATTTACTTTTCCAACAGTCACATATTTGACATTTTTTAGACACCGAGTCAATGGGGATATTTCTATAACATACGTCGCCAGATATAGGTTCTGTTTTAAGCAGATCAAATATAGAGTTTTCTGCTGGAGAAAGTTTAACACTCTTAATTTGTTCATCTTCTACATCATGATCTTGTACATATAATTGAATCATTGCATAGTGTATGATTTTTAAAAGATCTTTTTTATTATATCCATCTTTCTTTCCATATCGCTTAGCATACTTCATTATATTACCAATGCAAAATCCTGTACCGTGGCCTGCATCAATAATCATGTCAGTTGCTTGATACTTACCGCTGTAGTGCTGAGTGTATGTAGAATCTATATATGATTTTATTTCTTGCAACGCACTATCTTCATTGTATTTGTAATCGATCATTGTAAAAACTCCTCTAGAGTTGAACTCCTTTCATCCATTATCTTATGTGTCTTGTTCTGATTATATTGAAACACATGTGTGCTATCAATCATTTCTCTATTTCCCATTAGGTATTCACGTATTTCTGTAGCCATGTCAACCGCCGTTTGCACTGGAACATTCTGACAAATGTGATTAAATGATCTTCTAGCATTGAGTAATTCAAAGTCTTCAGGCATTCCCATAATCGACATGGCTTCTCGATAAGTGATAAATCTATCTTCATGGGGATGAGTTAAAGTTAGTGGGTAATGACTTACAAACGCGCCGATGTAGCCCTTAGGAACAGTTGTACCTCTTTGCATCACGTTCTTACCATCATTGAGCTTGTCAAACTTATACATGCATTTTCTAATTTCTTTCTCATACCCCCTGTTATTCATCCAATCTGCGATTTGCTTGTAGTTGTACCCCATCTTTTGAGCGTACATTACAATGTTTATTTCTTTATCTGTTTCAATAGTATCAAAGAATTCACGATGAGAGATACCACCATGAATCTCCTCAAGAACAAACTTATAATATGGATCATTGGTTGGTGTGTTTGGATTGATTGGTTCCATTTGTTTATCAGTCTTTACACCCAAGATCACTTCTTCAATTCTAGTTAATGGTGTATTATAGTAGTTTAGTAGTGGAACACGATCACCCTGCCAGAAAAAGTAAAACGTTCTATCACGAACCTGCGGAACCCCATGAAGCAGCGATCGTGTCTTATAGATCGTCATGCTGTAGCCATTATCACGACCGATCTTATACATCTGTGCACGAATGTTGATGCCGATTTTACCTATCAGTTGCGGTGCGTTTTCACCCCATAGGACTTTTGGTTTAAGTTCAGACAAGACGTACTTAGTAGTTTCAATCAACCATTTGTTATTAGGGTTATCATCACCATAACCTTGGGATAACATTGACAAGCCTGCACATGGGCAAACAGAACCAATCACATCAACTTTCTTATCTGGTTTTGCATCGTCATCTAGAACATAATATGGTATACTATTTTGAAAATAATTGACAATATGAGAATCATTTTTGCTAAAAGCTTTATAAGACATAAGATACTCAGGAGGAGTACCAAATGCCTTCATTGAGCCTATTGTTTCACCGCCTATGAGCGGGACTATAGTTGCGTGTTTAAACATGCTTTTGTATCTTCACCATCAAGTCAGTGAACACATAAGACGAATCTTGGTGTTCTTTGTAAAAATTATATGCCATATGCCGATGTTCGTCTCTCATCACATCATCGGATGACAAGTTTTTTATCAACTGTAATGCATCCCCCATGTTATTTTCAGACAACCAAATCGTGCCACTATCTTTACATTCAGTTAAAGGTTTGCCTTGTGCTCGATGAATGCATGCATCACCATATTCTTTACGGAACACTGGGATGGTTCCGATTGCAGCCAGCTCGCAGTGTGTGTATTCAATGGAGTGCTTGATGAATCGTGGTGCTAAAATAGAAAGCTGGTAGCAGAAAGCTGTCTTTGCGGCCCTCTTCAACATATTATCATTTTTATACAAACTAAAGCATGCTGCATAGTCACCATAGTGTTTAGATAGATCTATTTTATCAGGATCAAATGGTGTAGGACTAATATAATTTATGAATCTATCTTCGTGTTTTGCTTTAAAGTCTATGAAAGCGGGTGATCTTTCAATTCCTTCAAGTGTAGTCAAATAGTGATTAGGCTTCAAGTACTTATTATGAAAATCCAACATCATGTTATAACCTTTCCATGATGTTGTTCTTCCAATCCATTTATGTGACTTTGGATCTTGTTCTTCGATTGGTTGCCAATACTTTTCTCTCAATTCATCAAACATCATTCCTGGTTGGAAAGTATAAAACGGCTTCTTCTCTTCTTCAAAAAAGTTCATCAAAGAAGCAGCTGTTCCAGTAGAATGATCTTCATTGACTACAGTAGCAAAATCACCGGTGTCGCTGTGCGCAAAAATAACTTTTGCTTTGTCAATAGATTCTTTTAATGCTTCATTACGCTTGATAGAATGCATGATATGATCATGTTGTATAAGTACAAATGGCTTATTCACAGATTCCAAGACACGCTTGTAGCCATTAACGCATTCATCACCATGGCCTTTACCACGATCGTTGCTCTTGGATGGAAGTGAGTTAAGGATGATCAAATCAGCACGATTACACCTGTCTATGATCTTATCGATCTCAGACGTCGATGAGAACTTATATTCCTGTAAGTTCTTTACTTCATGACACTTCTTTCTCGACCAAGTCTTATCTTTAGATGCAACTACTGTGTATGCATAGTTATTTTTTTCAAACCACTTGCATAGTTCTACAGTGTGTTTTGTTACGCCGCATCCTTCAACGCCACGTACTAATAGTACTATAATGTCTTTAATCATAAATATAACTTCTACACTCTTCTAATATCAATGATTCAAATGCTTTGTCGTTTAATTGACGATTCCTTGGTGACGGGTGGGGTAGCTTAAAATGATCTATGTTTAACTTCTTCAAAGCTTTAGATGGGAAGTCACCGAGAGCTAATACTTTATACTTTTTATTTATACTTTTCTCGAGTAGGTTATAATCAATTTTATTGCTTTTGTATTCACCACGCACATCAATACAATTGATGAAAGAGAAATTCTTAATACCTAGATGATCCATCCATCTAAGTAGTGTAGAGAATGTTGAGTTCTTATATACTCTTACACGTGTATGTCGGTTTGATGGGTTAATCCCTACGACAATAACTCTAGATGCATCCTGAATCATACCAATGATATTCCAGATTGACTTCATCAAACATGTTTTTTGTAATCGCAAAAGAGTCTAACCATCTTCCTTCAAACTCATTTAATGAGATCTCTGGTGTATATATGATGATTTTTTTAACGCCAACTTGAATAACACCTTTAGCGCATTCTGAACACACAGGCAAGCCGTATACGTAAAGAGTGGATTCGTTCAATGAAACGCCATTAAGAGAAGCATTGTATATGCAATTCATTTCAGCATGAACCATGTACTTATACTTTTCTTGCTTGTCTGCTAGTCGCTTGGATGAATCACGTATTCCTCGAGGGAATCCATTATAACCCTGTGACAAGATTTGACCGGAGTGACCTACAGTTACAGCACCTACACAAGTAGACGGGTCTTTAGACCATCGTGATATGTGCTTAGCTAGCTCACAATATTTGTAATCCCAGTCAGGAATTATTCTTTGATCAGATGAAAGTGTCTCTCGTAGATGTGAAGAGATCCCACGTTCCATATTATATCTCCAAGTTGAATTCCAAGTTCATCACATAATTGAAGTGCTACGTATTGCTGCCATGCAAAATCGTTCTTGTATCCATAGACTACATCGTTTGATCTCATGTTGACGAGTGCATGTAACTTATCATCTCGGATCAAGTACTGAACAGTATTCGTACACATAAAGTCATTCATGCCAAGAAACTTATGATCATAATGCATGAATGGTCTTGTATAGATCATGATAGCACGACGAGAATTTGGACGTTCTCGTAGTTCATTCAGAACATTTTCATACTGACTACCATTCTCACCATTATATATGCACCATCCATAGTTTGAATTGATATATCCATGTTCGTCAGCTACATCTTTCCATACTTTTGGAGCACCACCTGGGATGTCGTTTACATTCAATGACTCAGACTTATACCATTCGAGCTCACGCATGATATAGTCGTTATCAACTGTGCCAAAGATATATGGTTCATCCGCAATGAACTGTGCAGCGATCAGCTCAATAGTCTTAACACCAGTTTTATCGATAACAAAATCTTGATTAACTAGAGCATCAACAAAATAATTACGTATATGATTAACTGTATCCATTAGCCACAACTCATTCTAGTCATCTTCCAGCAATCACAATCAGTACACATGCGATTTGGATTTTTACTCTTACAATCAGCATAATAAGGTTCATCTTCAATAGATTGAACCAACTCTTCAGTTACGGTTGGTTCAATTTTTCGATTGAAGATATCTCGGAATCGATTCTGGCCTTCCATCTTAAACCTAAGCCATGATACGGCAAATGAACAGTAGTTGATGATATCTTTATACGTATCTTCTAAAGATTCAAAATTAGGATTATTGTGTGCTGCAGCTTCGAGCAAAGACTGTGCACGATAAACCTTGCCCTGAATAGTATCATGGATGGTGTCGATACCGCGACGATAATGCATCGCTTGTACTACGTTTGAGTTTGGATTCTGATAATCGTTTGATTTCTTTGTTTGAAGATCAATGCATTCATTGAGAACTTTGATAGATTCTTTTACGTTGTGCATGGCTCACCTGTATTTTGAAGGAGAAAGTTCACAGAGACGTTTACTGAATTCTAGATTATACACATTTTCAAAATTATGTAAATTCTTTTTTTCATACATTCTACACGTATCACCGTTGAAGTATTGTGTAAAGTATTGTCTTGGCTTAAGAGATTCCCACACGATTATGGGATCATCTTCACCAGAAGGTATCTCGACAAAGAACAAATGATCTACATTATCACACTTTCTCCATTGAGAACTTCCTAAAGCAAAGGCGTTATACTTTTTAATAGGCACAAGTGTTTTTACTTCTACAGTAAAACGATCGTTCATCACCATATCTTTTACTGAATCAAATTTGCTTTCATTTAAAGTAATGGTATTTCCACGAGATCGTAAGACATCTTCAACGATATCTTCTCCTATCTTCCCAATAATCTTAATCTTTTCAGCACGATTCATTAGAATAGCTTTTCAAACTTACCAACATTATTTTTGTGAGAAGGTGCTCGCCAACCCTTGGGTTTAATAAGATCCGGTAGACCTAAAGGGTTAGGACGAGATTCCTTGACACCAACTTCTTTCTTCATGTTGGCAGAATGGACACGATTCCAAGCCTTATACGAGTCAACACCAAATGAATCTAACGTGCCAATCGCAACCACACATAGATCGATAAGTGCATCCACCACGTCTTCAGCCGATTTAGCAGTCTTAAGTTCATTAAATTCTTCCTCAAGAAACTTGATACGAAATCGTGCAAACTCCATAAGCTTCTCATTATCAAACTCATTTACTTTTTCATTAACACCATATTTCTCATGCATCTGCGCAATGTCTTTAACCCAATTCTTGCTCATATTATTTCTCCACAGTGAGGGCATAACTTTTGTGATTCTTGCTTCATATCACGAACAAGTCTCTTTAACTTTTTAGATTCTACTACTAGATCTTTTAGGAAGTGTTTTGACCTTTCTTTTTTAGGCTTACTTATTTCTTTTTTAATATCTTCTTTGATTTTTGTCAAACGACCTTCAAAGACAGAAAGATATGTAGTTAGAACTTTATTCATTATAAACTAATCCCATAATAAAATAAACGGCCCGAAGGCCGTTTATTAGTTAAATATTAGAACTTAACTTTCAATTGTGTTGCTAGCATAGTATAGTTAGCATTCCAGTCGTCGTCGAGTCTTGTTTCAACGTATGGCCCAACTGAAACTTGTTCATTGAACTTATAGTCTACACCCATCTGATAACGTGACTGTTCAAATTCCATATCGGAAACATTGTTGTAGAAGTCAACGCTTGCCCATGGAACGACCTTATCTGTTAGCTGGTAATATGTCCAAGCGCCGGCGCGAAAACGAGCGTAGTCTTCTCTTTCAGTAACAACATCATCCTCAACGTCGAACATACGATACTCGATTCTTGGGCGCGCGCGGAAAGACCAACGATCGGTTACTTGCCATGATAGACCGGTATATTCAAGCCATGGGCGATATTCCCACTGTTTGTATGCGTCACCATCTAGACCGCGAATATCATAACCTGGATCGCCATTGATTCCATTATCTTCACCTAGCTCATCTTCTGCATAACGGAATCCACCAACTAGACCATTTCCAAATGCGTACTTAATTTCATGGTGATCATAATCATCTTTGAAATAAGTACGGAAGGTGTACGTAAGAGGACCATGCTCAATTGAAACATTGTTTTCAACGAATTCAAAGTCATTGTCTTCGGCGTGTGCTACTAGGGCGAGCGCACACATTGCTGCAAAAATAATCTTCTTCATCTATTTCTCCTTACAGTTTAAATTATTGTTTATTTTTTTCTACTTTCTTTTTAGACGCCTTTTTTTCTTCATCTAAAAATTTAATTTCATGTTTTCCTTCGTTTCCATGCATCAACATAAGTTGATCTAAGTTTTCATATACAAATGTATAGTCTACTTTTAGAAAAGAAAGAGAACACTTATCATCCTCATGGACATATCCCTTAGCAAAAGGTTCTTTTTTTTCATCTACTACAAAAAATGGTCTCATGTTAATTCCTATCCAACAGCTACTTCTTCGTTTTTAAGAACCATCTTTGGAGAAGCTTTAAATCTTTTTTTGATTT
>JACCDG010528415.1_pt1 | contig 19395 bp, 17 predicted proteins | sample 7442471 | NCBI WGS metagenome assembly JACCDG01 (sample SAMN15323444, study PRJNA562643) | freshwater metagenome | isolation source: river surface water | place: USA:Blue River Watershed | collected 2017-08-17 | reverse complement strand
TGCCGGTAACTTCCCTCTTTGGCTTTCTCCAGTTCAAGTAGCTGTCGTACCAGTAAGTGAAGATCAGATGGAACAAGCAAAATCTATAAAAGAAGAATTAAAGAAACATAATATAAGAGTAGAATTAGATAGTTCAGAAAACGGTTTTGGTAAAAAGATTCGCCAAGCAAAAGTTGAGAAAATTCCATACTTTATAATCATTGGTGACAAAGATGTAAAAGCAGGAAAAGTTACTCTAGAAAGTAGAGACAATGGACAAATAGGTCAAGTCGACTTAAATGAAGTGATAGCGAGATTGAATAAAGAGATCACAGACAAAAAATAATATTATCAAAATAAAACCCCACAATACGTGGGGTTTTATTTTTTATAACTTACTCTTATTTACCGCCAAATAAACTATCATCACTAGAAGTACAATGATAACCAGTACCGCTACCCAAGCCCAAGGTACATTGTTTAGAGAGAAAAATGAAGATAGTGAATTATCAGTTGGAGTATGTTTAACAACACTCTTAATTCCACTTTTTACTATTGGTTTTGATGAGGCTTTTGTATAAATATCTGTAACTACAACCTTATTGCTACAAGCTTTAGATATAGTCTGTCCATTTGAAAGATTTGCAGTGACTGTAGCAGTCTTTGTTCCAGGAAGTAGGTAGTTTGTAACTACAGATGATGAATTACCAGACAAACCCTCACTACCTTTCCATGAATAAGAATTTATATATCCTCCAGTAGATTCTGCTGTCCAAGTTATAGGATCACTTACTGTTGCACTTGTCTCATCTGCAAAACAAGCAATCTGTATTCCACTTGTATTTACATTTGGTGATGTATATATAACAGTTGGAGTATAGTAATTGTTATTATTGTTATAATAATTTGTATCGTATTGAACATAAACAGAGTTTGTACACTGAACAGCATATTGCTGACCTCCAGAATATACAGTTACACTTGCATATTTTTGTCCTGAAGTATCGTAATATTTATTTACATAGCTTTGAGTACCGTACATATTGTCTGTACCTGACCAACTATATGTATAACTACCATTTCCTCCAGAAGCACTTGCATACCAAGTTACATATGTACCTCTATCAGTTACTGTTCTATCTGCTCTACATGAAGCAATTAGATTTGAATAACTATTATAATAATTGTAGCCATTATTGTAATAATTATAATTGTAATTATCATAATAATTTTGATAATCGTATATATTTACAGTATTGTCACAATTTCTAGATACAGTCTGACCATTTGATGTAACAGTCAAAGAAGCAGATTTTGTACCTGAATTTGAATACATTTTATCTACACTTGCACCATTACCAGAAAGTCCATCAGTACCAGACCAAGAATATGAATAAGAATAACTACCACCACTTACAGATGCTCTCCAACTAATAACGCTATTTGTATTACCAGAAGCTGGGATAGAATAACAACTTACACTCAATGCAGAATAATTGGTTGATACAGTAGGATTTGTATTTACATTATTAACTGTATTATTACTATTGTTATTGCTGTTTATTATATTTTGAACTGTAGGTTGATCCTTATTGTCACAACTAAATAAACAAAATGGATCTAGAGGATTTGTAAAATTAAAATCAACTGCCTTTACTTTATTTATAGGCAATAAAACAAATACAATCACTGCGATTATCGATACGATAAGACTTGATTTAAAATATTTATTTATTGTATTAGTTGAAATATTCATATGTAACTATTATATATCATTTTAAATGTATAGTCAATGATAACCCAGCCACTGTATCCTGCAAACGGCTTATATTAGCTCTTTATAGCCTCTATCATCATAAACATTGGTATTTCTTTTCTTATACGGTTTTCCTCATTTGCCTTTGGACCTGGATTACTCTCTTTGTGAGATATCCACTCTTCCAACCTTCCTACTCTGAAACCTGATTTATTGAATGCTTTAAAATACACTTGAAGTGGTCTATGGAAAGATATTGTGAATTCTTTATTTTTATAACTAGACCCAGGATTCATATCCATTTTATTCTCTGTATCACTCATATATGAATCTATTCTCCTATATTGACTATTAGTAGAATTATCGAAACCCCAACTAGACTTTTTTGGTATTCTAAAACTTGGGTGATTTAATACTAAAAATAATTTACCATTATTTTTTAACACTCTATACGCTTCACTTATAGTCTTATTTAGATCTTTAATATTTTGAATTGCCAGTACTATGACTGCTTTATCAAAAGTATTTGTTAAATTTATAGGTAAACTATCTGCACTTGAAACCAAGTATATAATATCTTTTGAAGACTCTTTTTTTGCAATTTCTATAAGTTCTTTACCTATATCTAGTCCAGTGACCTTCGCTCCTAGACTATGCATAGCTCTCGTAAAAAATCCCTGACCGCAAGCTATATCGACAATACTCTCACCCTTTTTTATATCTAGTAGACGGGTAAGATTTGGCAATATTACCTCCTTTTGATAGCTACCCTCTTTATTTAAAACATCGTCATACCATGTAGCCACATTACCCCAAGATGTCTCTTTGGAATGTGTATCTTTAGATATCTCTTTAGAATTGGGCTTATTTACCTTATTTAATTTATCGCTATTTCTATCCATATCAAAAGTATGGGCTAATAATGAAAAATTGGCAAATAGAAAAATGGTTGTATATAATTGTTCTACATTTTATCCGATAAAAAATAAACAAATGAAAAAGATAAAGAAAATCATTGGTAGAGAAATACTGGATTCCAGAGGTAACCCAACTGTAGAAGTAGACATAACTCTTTCTGACGGAGCTTTCGGTCGTGCAGCAGTTCCAAGTGGAGCTAGCACAGGAAGTCATGAAGCTGTGGAACTACGTGATGGTGGCAAGAGATACAATGGTAAAGGTGTAGAAAAAGCTGTAAAAAATATAAATACAGTTTTAGCAAAGGCATTGGTAGGAAAGACTTTTGACCAGAGAACACTTGATGAAAAGATGATTGCTGTAGATGGCACAAAAAACAAAGGAAAAATCGGTGCAAATGCAATTCTAGGTGTTTCTATGGCTTTCTCAAGAGCTTATGCAAATAGTGACAAGACTTCTCTGTACAAATATTTCAATAAAATTGCTAAGACAAAAAATACAGTACAACTTCCTGTACCTATGATGAATATTCTAAATGGTGGAAAGCATGCAGAAAATTCTACTGATTTTCAGGAATTTATGATCATGCCTATTGGTGCAAAATCATTCAAAGAAGCATTGAGATGCGGAGCAGAGATATTTCATTCTCTAAAAAAGATACTTCATGATAAAGGGATGAATACAACAGTTGGTGATGAGGGTGGATTTGCACCTTCCCTACCTTCAAATGAATCTGCTGTAGAAATAATACTTGAAGCAATAAATAAAGCAGGATATATAGCTGGTAAAGATGTAGGTATTGCTCTAGATGTAGCTGCAACTGAACTATATAAAGATGGTAAATATCATTTAGAAAGAGAGGGTAAAGTATTATCAAGTGAAGAAATGGTAGCATTTTATGAATCTTGGTGTTCAAAATATCCTATAGTATCTATTGAAGATGGACTAGCTGAGGATGATTGGGCTGGATATGAACTTCTTACAAAAAAGCTTGGAAAAAAAGTTCAAATAGTTGGAGACGATCTATTCGTAACAAATATTGAGAGACTAGGTATGGGTATAGAGAAAGGAGTTGGAAATTCTATATTGATAAAATTAAACCAAATCGGTACAGTCTCTGAAACTATAGATTCAATAAACCTAGCAAAGAAAGCAGGATATACGAGCATCATATCTCATCGTTCAGGAGAAACAGAAGATACAACTATTGCAGACTTTGTGGTAGGAACAGGTACAGGACAGATTAAGACAGGATCACTATCTCGTACAGATCGTGTTGCAAAATACAATCAGCTTTTGAGACTAGAAGAAGAGCTTGGAAAAAAAGCGTTTTATAGAGGTAAAAAAGTTTTCAAAACTGAGTAGAGAAATAAAATAAATAGTTTATTTGTAGATAAAATATTTATTTACAAAAGAAAAACCACCCTTACGGTGGTTTTTCTTAACACTAAGCTTTTGTTTCTTCTGGTGTTACAGGTGGAACAGGAGCTGGAGCTGGTTTCTTTGCCATTTTATTATAAATGACGGTTGGTTATCTCCGTCGCTATAAATTATAAGATGAATTCAAGCCTAGTCCCCTTTTTCTCATTTATTTGACATAGGGTCAAAACCATATATATAAATAACTATATAAAATCGTACTCCTACGGTATGGTGTAATTATAGATAAAATAACACAATATAAAGTCAAAAAAAGCAAAGATTTATAGTTGTAAATTGAGTTTTACTACTTTATAACTTTAAACTAAGCCAAAAGACTACCACCCGACATATCTTCACTCTTTGGCAAACCAAGTAAGTCTATTATGGTTGGAGCAACATCTGCTAGACCTCCATTTTTTACTTTATTATCTATGCTTGTAAGTATACATGGAACTGGGTTTGTAGTATGAGCTGTATGTTTTTCTCCTGTGACAGGATCGATATTTACCTCTGCATTTCCATGATCAGCTATTATGACAGCAACACCTCCCTTTTTTTCTAGTGCAGATATAACCCTATTTAATTGGGTATCGACAGTTTCTATAGCTTTTATTATTGCAGGTACATTTGCTGTATGTCCCACCATGTCTGGATTGGCAAAATTTATAAATATAAAATCAGTTCCAGCATTTATCTCTTCTATAGCTTTATCTGCTATACCTTCTGCCCTCATTTCCGGAGCTTCATCATGAGTTTTTATATCCTTTCTGCTATCAAGCAATATATCTCTTTCTCCATCATAAGGTTTTTCCCTTCCTCCATTTAAGAAATATGTAGCATGAGCAAACTTTTCTGTCTCAGCAATATGTGCTTGTTTTAATCCTGCTTTACTTACTTGTTCTCCTAGAGTTGTCTTTACTGCCATAGGTGGAAATACTATTTGGCAAGTAAAATCTTTACAGTATTCAGTAAGGGTTATAAATAATAGATTCTTTAAATCCTTTTTATCCATCATCTTTTCAGAAAGCATGCGAGCTCTATCTGCACGGAAGTTAAAGAAAAATACAGCATCATTCTCTTTTATTGCACAACCATTACCTTCTAGATTTGTACAAACTATAGGCTCAAGCAATTCATCTTTTTTACCAGCTTTATACTGATCTTTTAGATAAAGTGATGGTGATATTTCACAAATATTTCCTTTACATTCAAACATTGCTTGTTCAACCTTTGCTAACCTATCCCAATTATTATCTCTGTCCATTGCATAATATCTTCCAGATACAGTCGCTATAAAATAGTTTGGACCAAATTCTTTTAAAACATTTTCAAGTTCATTTATATATTCACTTGCACTTTGTGGTGGTGTATCTCTTCCATCTGTAAATACATGTATTGCGACCCTACTTACATTTTGCTTTTTTGCCAATCTCAAAAAAGCGAAAAGATGGTTCATATGACTATGAACTCCTCCTGGACTTACAAGACCTTGAACATGTAGTACAGAATCATGTCTTTTTACATGATTAAAAAGAGAAAGTAGTATAGGATTTTTATCAAAATCTCCAGTTTCAATAGCTTTATCAATCCTTACAAGATCTGTATCGATAGGACAACCAGCTCCTATTGTCATATGACCTACTTCACTATTTCCCATTTGCCCTTCAGGAAGTCCAACTGCATTTCCAGAAGCCTTAAGTAATGAATGTGGATATTTATTCCAAAGACTATCAAAAAAAGGTTTTTTTGATGCCAAAACAGCATTATTATCTTTTTCCTCTCTGTATCCCCAACCATCAAGGACTATTAGCATTACTGGTTTATTTTTCATATTTTTAAATTAAATCTATAGGATTGGTAAGTTAAAATTTAAATTTAAACTCAATTAAAAGGCAAATTATATATCAATTGTAGCCTTCTTGGCATTTGATTGAATAAATAACTTTCTAGATGGCACATCAGTACCCATGAGCATATCAAATACCTTATCCGCCTCTTGAGCATCGAGTACATTTACCTGTTTTAATATTCTATGTTCTGGATCCATAGTTGTTTCCCACAATTCATCTGGGTTCATTTCTCCAAGACCCTTGTATCTCTGTATAGATATCTTTTGTTTCTTTCCTTTTACTTCTTCCTCAACTTCAGTTTCATCTTCTGGAGCTCCAGCTCTATCCAATAAATCTTCCCTCTGAGCTTGATTTAACATAGCTTGTGGATCAGATTCTTCTATCTGATTCATTTCATCTATCTCTTTACCTAGTGCCTTTACTTTTTCTTCTTCAGAGTAAAAATACATCAATTCTTTTCCTCTTTTTACTTTATATAGTGGTGGTTGAGCAATGTATACATAGCCTCCATCGATAATTGGTCTGAAATATCTATACAAAAGTGTAAGAATCAATGTACGTATGTGTGCTCCGTCAACATCGGCATCTGTCGCTAGTATTATCTTATGATAACGAAGTTTTGATAGATCAAATGTGTCTCCAATAGCTGTCCCCAAAGCCAGTACAAGATTCTTTATCTGTTCTGAGCCAAGCATTCTATCTAGTCTTGCTCTTTCAATATTCAAAATCTTTCCTCTAAGTGGAAGTATAGCTTGAGTTCTTCTATCACGACCTGTCTTTGCACTTCCTCCAGCAGAATCTCCCTCCACAATAAAGATTTCTGATTCTGCAGGATCACTAGACTGACAATCTGCAAGCTTTCCAGGTAGTGTCATACCCTCTAGAGCTCCTTTTCTTAATACACTATCCTTGGCAGCTTTTGCAGCTTTTCTAGCTTTCATCGCCAAAACTACTTTTGTAACTATTGCTTTTGCATCATCTGGATTTTCCTCTAGGAAAGCAGAGAAAGATTCTCCGAAGACTTGAGCAACAGCACCTTGAGCTTCTACAGAACCAAGCTTTGCTTTTGTCTGACCTTCAAACTGTATTTCACGAAGTTTTACAGATATTACAGCAGTAAGTCCTTCTAGGACATCATCTCCAGTAAAACTATCTTCTCCATCTTTAATCAGATTATTATTTTTTGAATATGTATTTAGAGTACGTGTAAGTGCAGTTTTAAATCCTGTAAGATGAGTACCTCCTTCTGGGTTATATATATTGTTTGCAAATGCAGATATTCTTGGGCTTATATCATCAGCATATTGAAGAGCAATTTCTACAGATTCGACACCTTCTACCTTTTTTTCAACATAAAAAACATTTTTATGTATAGGTTTTAATACTTGATTATTAAATTTAACTAGAGATATTAGACCATTTTCAAAATAAAAAGTCTGTGAAGGAACTTGTAAACCAAGCTCGGATAGATAAGTTGTTTCTGGATCTATTTTTATATCTGCCTTTTCTCTGGCATCCAAAATACTAATTCTTAGACCTTTCACTAGGTAAGCTTGTTGTCTCAATGAATTTACAATTCTATTAAAATCAAATTTAACTTCTTTAAAGATTATTATATCTGGTTCAAAGGCAACTACAGTACCATGCTCTTTTGTCTTTGCAACCTTCTTTACATTGTATTTCTTTTTTCCTTGAGCATATTCTTGAGTGTAAACATCACCATCTTTATGAACCCAAACTTGAGTATATACAGATAGAGCATTTACCACTGAAGCACCCACTCCGTGTAGACCTCCAGAAACTTTGTACCCACTTTCATCTCCTCCGAATTTTCCTCCAGCGTGTAAGACTGTCATGATAGTTTCTAGAGCAGAAACCTTTGTTTGTTTATGAACATCAACTGGTATACCTCTACCATTATCTGTAACTCTTACTCTATTGTTTGGTAGTAGTGCAACTTCAATATGATTTGCATGACCGCCCATGGCCTCATCTCTAGAGTTATCAAATATTTCTGTTATAAGATGATGCAAACCGTCTGGTCCAGTAGTACCGATATACATTCCAGGACGCTTTCTAACAGGCTCTAGACCTTCTAGAACTTGTATGGCATCAGCACCATAACTATCTTTCTTTTTTGCTTCATCTTTAGCCATATATTATCTATTTTTATGTATTTAAAGTGGGTTTATTATATCAGATTTTCACCCTTTTTCCCCTATTGACATATTATTTTAAAGTTATATGATATTCGAACGTAGCCTACCTCAGAGAAAGTACGAAAAAGGGTGGACAAATAGGCTATAAGACCTGGATTGTTGTTAATATGATCTCGACAACAGCCTAGGGGAGCGCCATCTTGTGGTGGCGCTTTTTTATTTCCTAAAGTTTGTTATGTTGGGATTTTATTTATTATAAAAGATATCGTCCAAAATATTTTCTTCAATCTCCTTTTCTAGAACTCTATATATTTCCAACAATATCTTTTTCTTAATTTCTTTATGTAAGGGTATAGTGATTGAGATTTTATTTAGTTTCATCCTCACATGACTACCGACTATTCTTACAGTAATAAACCAAAACCACTGAGTATTTTTACAATACTCTTTCCCGAAAGAACCTTTAGTTAGGCATTTAATAATATAGGATAATTTAAATTAATAATTGGATTCCAGTTTTTTGTTTCTATTAGATCAGAAAAATGGCAATTTACAGCTTCTAGAATATTTATTTTTAAATCTTCAAATGTCTTCCCTTGAGTAAAGATATTTTCTTTTTCGCATATAGCAACGTATGAACCTTGTTCCTGATATATATTAAATTTTAGATTTTTATTCTTCATTATCAATGAATATAACATATTTTAATTATTAATATACGCAATATAACAAACCGAGATAAAGTTTTGATAAAATATTTTTATAAATTATTATATGGTTTTACTCTCTACTCTTTTCCAAAAAGTCTTTTTTATTTATCTTTGCTTGGCGCAAAATACTGTGAAATGTACCGATCGAAACTTCTTGGTGTAAAGGAACGATAACGGTAATTACTTTACCCAAAACACTCTTCCTCATTTTTAAATGACTACCAAGTATCCTTATTTCTTTGAAACCATACTTATTTGAAAGAATATGAGATATTGCTTTGCCAGAAAAAAATCTAGGCATGAATAACCTCAAAAGTACCTAGTATTGGAGATTCTGACTTTGCTTGTGTGTATGTCGCAAGCTCTTCTTGAGAAAAATCCTCTATGTATAACTCTACAGCTTCACGTATATTGTATTCAGCTTCTTTCATATCCTTACCTTGAGTAGCAACACCCAACTCTGGACATAGAACACTATAACCTAGGTTCTCTTTTGTATAGACAGCATTGAATACATACTTCATATATTTACTATACCACATATTTTTTATAAATTAATTATTAATATACGCAATATAACAAACCGAGATAAAATCTAAATAAAATATTTTTAAATTAAATACTAGAACACAAACTACCTAACCTCCCAGTCTTTTCCCTTTAGGCGACTATGTATATTATCCATAATACTGTTTACAAATTCATCAGTTAAAGTCTTTTCATTTGACTGAAAAACTAGTCTAAATGCATAAGAAATTTTATCTCCTTTTTTAAACTCATCAAACAATTCATATTTTGCCAATAAGCCAATATCACCAACAACATCTTGAATCACACCCCAAACTGACTCACTACTTGTTTCTAGTGGAACAAAAACTGCAACATCTCTTACTATAAACGGATAAACAGAAAATTGATTAAACTTCACTCTACTTCCCTCTTTCATTTCGATTGAATTCAAATCTAGTTTTTTATTTATATTTTTAACCAATGCATCTAGGTCAATCTCCATAACTCCTTCGACTTTATTTGTAAAACCTACAGTAACTCCATTTACTGTTATGATTCCGCCTGTATCATCTATACTACAAAGTATATTTGCTTTTATATTTAATTCCTTTATAAGCTCATCTCTTAAAGCTTTTATCTTCTCTTTCTCTTTTTCTTGTTTTTTATTTATATTTTTTATATAGACCAAAAGCGAGTTCTTTTCTCCTTGTTCTGTAAACACCTTTCCGATTTCAAAAATCTTTATCTCATTTATTTGTAAAAGTGGTGCATTCTTTATAGCTAAATTTACACTTGATTGTACTCCATCATAAAGACTGGTTCTCAGATATCCTTTATCAGAAGCTACAGGATAACTCACTTCTATATCACCTTTATTTACGAAGGTTCGAGTCATTACTTCAGAAAAACCTTTTTTATATAGAAAATCTTTTATCTTTTCATTCAATAAAAATTCCTGTGAGAATTCATTTGTAGTTTTTAATTTTGGAACTATACTCTTAACTTTATCTAGTCCATATATTCTACCGATTTCATCTATTATGTCTTGTTCTATGATCAAATCCAATCTTTCAAATGGTGGTTTTATATTATAAACATCATGTTTTACCTCTACTACACAATTTAGCTTATTTAGTATTTCCAATACTTGTTTTTCACTTATTTTAATATTTAAAATATTCTCTATATTTTTGTGTTCTAATATAACCTCCCATGACTCTGGTAGTGATTTAAATTTATCATTTATTTTACCTATTTTTGAATCAGGATTTACTTGTCTTAAAACTTTGAGAAATGAAGAGATGCCTTTTTCAACCATATATGGAGTAATCTCATTTTCAAATCTCTTTGAGGCATCATTTCTTATACCGACTTCTATCGAAGTCTTTCTTATACTTACTGGATCAAAATTTGCCGCTTCAAGAATAATGTCTTTTGTCTCATTTGTAACTTCTGCTCTTTTTCCACCCTTTATTCCAGCAATATCTAGTGGACCTAATTCATCAGCAATAACCAAATGGTGAGTTTTTAAATCGACCTTTTTACCATCGAGGGTTTCGATAGTTTCACCTTGTTTTGCAAATCTAACCGATAGATTACCTTTTACTTTTTCTTTATCAAAAGCATGCAAAGGTTGGCCAGTATCAAATGTTGCATAATTTGTAGCATCAACTATAAAATTTATCGATCTTGCACCGATAGCCTCCAATCTATCCTTAAGCCATTTTGGTGAATTACCGTTTTTAATATTTGTAATAAGGGTTGCAGTATTTCTCTTGCATATATCTGATTCGATAGTAAATTTAATATCTTCTCCTTTTTCTGGTAAAACTATATTTTCATCTTTTAGTGTTAGGTTTAGTATTGCGCAAAGATCGTATGCTACACCTCTATGAGAAAGCATGTAGTGTGCTCTATCTGGTAATACCTTCAAATCAAATACAGTATCTTGTAAACCATCGATATTTACATTTTCTACACCTTCAACTTCACTAGATTTAAATACAAAAGCCTGTATGATTTTTTCATCACTTGGTAATGTTTCTACTATATGATCTTGTAACCAGGATTTTAGAACTTTCATATTAAAATTGATTTATAAATCTCAGATCACCATCGTATATCATTCTTACATCTGGAATATTGTTTTGTCTCATAACTAGTCTATCCACACCGAAACCGAATGCAAACCCTTTCCAAACTGTAGGGTCTATTCCTGCTGACTTAAACACATTTGGGTGAACCATACCAGCACCACCCATTTCAAGCCATTTACCATTAAAAAGCATATCCACCTCGACTCCAGGTTCTACGAAAGGAAAAAAGCTAGGTCTGAAACGTATAACAACATCATTACCATATAGCTTCTTTAAGAAATGCTCTACAGTTCCTTTTAAATGTCCCATACTTACATCTTTATCGACATACAAAGCCTCTAATTGGAAAAATTGTGCTTCATGTGTTGCATCTGTAGCTTCATTACGAAAAACCTTGCCTGGGACGATAATAGCGCAAGGCAAATTGTCTTTATTCTTTTCAAGAAATCTTGCTTGTACTGCGGATGTCTGTGTGCGCATAACAGGTCTTTCCGATTTTTCACCAGTCTTAGAACCGAGTTTTGTTTTTATCCAAAATGTATCCTGCATATCACGTGAAGGATGGTCTTTTGATATATTTAGTGCATCAAAATTGTAATGTTCTATTTCCAGCTCTGGACCAGTGGATACAACAAAGCCCATATCAGCAAAAATACCTACTACCTCGCGGGTAAACTGTGTTATAGGGTGAAGATGGCCTTTATTTACACTTTGTCTTATTTCAGCATTATTCATTACACTAATATAACAAAAATCGAAGTTTTGGGCTACACAATTACACAAAAGTCTATTCGATCATACCAAAAAATTTTATTCTTTCGGTAGGTAAAATACTACATAAGGAGTCTCAGCATCATTCATACTTGCTGGATAATAAGCACCATCAGCATCACTTCCAATTTCATATTCAGAAAATTTATATTGATTAGGGATTTGATACCTATCAATCAAGCCTTTTCTAATAATATCAATATGGCCACCTTTAGTATATCTATTTGGATTAATAATCACATTAATTTCTTTATTGACTCGTGTAAGCTTATCTTCATAAAGATGGTAGTACTTAGTTGTAGCTAGTTCTGTGCTTCCCACAATATAATATTCATCGTCATATAGACTCTTTTGCTGTGAAATAAATGCCCTATCAATAGTACCTATATATTTCTCTTGGATAGGATCTTCCTTTAGATCATACTTACACAACCTAAACCTACCAAAACCTGAATCTGAGCATCCAGCAAAAAGATAGTCCTTGATGTGAGCGATTATCATACCTGAGTAACCAGTCGTTCCAAAGGCAATATTCTGTACATGTTTTAGCTTATCTCCATCTACCACATATCTATTTCTTCCAGTATTTACCATTGCGACATTATCGATAATCTCAAGACTTGGAGCGATTTTAAAGTTGTAGGCAGTTGCATCATTATCATAGTATTGAGCATCATCAAGTACAATGTTGTCTATTTTTGTTGCTATCTTATTGTTTAACTTCCACAATACAGCAGTATCATTTACGCGAGTGGTAAACCAGAGTCTCTTATCGACTACAAGATAGTGACATATGTTCTCAATCTTCATATTCTGTGTAGTCTGTATCTCTCGTAAAGATGGATTTTTATCGTCTATGTAGTATATTTTATGTGTACATTCACTATCTCTAGTAGAAAATTCACTTCCAGAAACAATATATGTTTGGGGAATTATGGCATTAGCGAGTAGATCATTATTTGTAACTATAATATCTGGATATTTTATTTTATGGATATCGATTGAATCAAATAACGTACTACTATTAAAGAAGTAGATCTTCTTTTCTAAATCATTATCTGTGAGGCCTACCTTTACTTTTCCGTTTCCAAATATCTTATCTACAGATAATTCAGGTGGATAGTTGCTTGTAATTTTTGTCGCGGTAGTATCTCTAATTAAATAATATTTAACATTCTTGGCTTCTGTCGGCCAAACAATAACTATTAGGCCTTGCTCAGCAGGTTTAAATTTAAGAGCATAAAACTGATCTGGCAAACCACTAATACGCGTAGCATTACCCCCTCTCAGTTTATATACAAATTTATTTTGACCATCAACAGTGGCTAAATATAGATCTCCACCGAAGCTGATACTATCATATGACACCTGGCCTTTTAAATCATATACTTTTTGGGCTTCTCTAATCTTAATATTAAGCTCTGGTAAAGATTCATTTTGTAACTTGATATCAGTAGAAGTATTTTGTAGTAGATTACTAGAAATAAAGATTATTATAATAGGCACTATAATAATCGCTATAAATCTTACTCTTAAGATATGTCTATTTTCCCCTGGTATCGAAGACATAGAAGGATTTTGACTCTGTGGTGTTGTCTGAGGGATTTTACTATTTCTTGCAAAGAAATGTAGATACAGACTCACGATAAGATACATAACTATCGACACAAGTAAAGAAATAACTAGTGACCCTACAATAAATTCTATTTCTAACACGCCACCGCTAACAATCCCAATCAATACAAAAAAGGCTAGTGTGGTTATAAAGGTAGTTAATGCAATTTTAGTTGAATACTTCATATTATCTAAAATTTAATAGCACGTTTTTTAAGGAGAGTTTGTAAGCTTTAGGTATGTATCTTTTGGAGCCACCTCCCAGATTTGAACTGGGGACCTTCGCTTTACAAAAGCGTTGCTCTACCAACTGAGCTAAGGTGGCGTATTGTATCTACTTCTTTATAAAAGAAGGATTGTTTCCTTCTATAGGATATACATTATCAGAAATTCTTTTTAAATAAAAGGAGGCACCTCCCGCTTTGCTTATATCCCCTTTACCACGAACCATATCTATAACTTTCTTTGAATGTGGGTGTTCATGAGCTTTGTTATATGCCCAGATATAAACTTTTCTTGCTCTTGATAAAACAAGATAAGCAAACCACTGTATCAAAGAAATGAATGTATGGCGATTTATATATGATAATATCTTTTTGATATTTGTAAATATCTCAGAGAAAAAATTGTCTGTTTTTACAGCGATTTTTGATATAAAGTACTTTTTTTGATTCTTTATCTCGCGAGCCTTCATCAACAACATACCTAGTATCGCGACAAAAGATATTGTAAATGATGTGAAAGCAATTATCATATATTTTACTCAAACAGTGCAAATCTATTGAACTTTGCTATAGCGATCTTTTCACCGAATTTTTGCATAGCAGAATCAATAAGAGCTTGTACTGTTAGTTCTGGGTTCTTTATAAATGGTTGATCAAGTAAAACCATTTCACCAAAGTATGTAGCAAGTTTGCCTTCCAATATCTTTTCTTGCATATCTTTTGGTTTACCTTCTACTTCTTTCATAAATACTTCTTTTGCAACATTTCTAGCTTCTTCTGTTATATCTTCTTTCTTAAGGAATTTTGGGTTTGAAGCTGTAACATGCATAGCAATATCTCTTGCCAATGACTTAAATCCTTCATTGCCAGATACGAAATCTGTCTCACACATTAGAACTACAACTGAACCAACATTTCCTGTTGAGTGTATGTATGCCTGAACTGTTCCTGCACCAAAAGTTCTATCTGCTTTTTTTGCAGCCATATCACCGCTTTTCTTTCTCAATATAACCAAAGCTTTTTCTATACTTCCATCTGCTTCTTCTAGAGCTTTTTTACATTGCATAACAGAAACGCCGGTTTGATCTCTTAAATCTTTTATTTGTTCAGTTGTAATCATAAAAATGATAAATTAGATATAATAAAACACGCAACCAATATTATACTACGCTTTCTTTATTTCTGTCTTTACTTCAGTTTTTGATAGAGCTTTTCCTTCAGAATATGCTTTCGTAATTTCATTTACGAAATAATGTATGCTTGATTGAGATGAATCGTTTCCAACTATAGGATAAGCGATACCAGATAGATCACAATCAGATCCAGCAAGAGCAATAATAGGAATATTCATATCTTGAGCTTCCTTTACTGCGTTTTTTTCTTTTCTAGGGTCTATAACAAATAGTGCCTTTGGAAGTTCTTTCATAGAAACTATTCCTGAGAATAGAGCTTCTAGATTTGCAATTTCTTTATCTATAAGTAGTCTTTCTTTCTTTGTAAATTTTCCTAATTCTCCTTTTTCCTTATCTGTTGTCAGCTTTGTATATTTTTCTATACGCTTTCTGATCTCTGGTGCATTGGTCAATGTACCTCCTATCCAACGTCCATCTACAAATGGCATATTTATAGACTCAGCTGCATTTTTTACTGCTTTTCTTGATTCACTCTTACCTCCAACTATTAGTAATGTTTTACCTTCTTTTGCTAGATTTTTAACAAACTCTTTTGCTTTATCTAGTAAATCTTTTGTCTTCTCCAAATCAAATATCTCAACATTGTTTTTTGCACCAAAGATATACTTTGCTACTGTTGGGTGTCTTCTAGACTTTGAAAAGCCGAAGTGTGCTCCAACCTTGAACATTTCTTCAATAATATGATTTGTAGTTGCGTTATTTGTTTCTTTCATAAAGTGAAGCAAACTATATCAAAATCAAGCTTTTTTTGCAACGTCTCTCAAGGCATCGACTATTGGATCGAGATTTCCTTCAAATATATGGGATATATTGTGCCATGATTCCTTTATTCTATGATCAGTTATTCTATCTTGAAGAATGTTATATGTTCTTATCTTTTCGGACCTATCACCTGTACCTATTTGATTTTTCTTATTGGTACTAAACTTCTTTGCTTCCTCTTCTTCCTTTAAAGCTTCGAGTTTTGCAACTAGAACCTGCATAGCGCGTTCTCTATTGGCAGCCTGACTTCTTTCATTTGTAGCTCTTACATCTATACCAGTAGGTTTGTGTACAAGTCTAACTGCAGTCTCAACCTTATTTACATTTTGCCCACCCTTACCTCCAGCCCTTGAAAATTCCATCTCTATATCTGTTGGATTTATCTCTATTTTTGCTTTTCTTCTAATAGGTAAAATAGCGACAGCAGCGGTTGATGTGTGTACACGTCCCATCTTTTCTGTTTCTGGTATACGTTGTATACGATGTACGCCTGTTTCATATTTCAGAGCATCATATGCGCCCTTACCACGCACCTCGAGAGATACTTCTTTATATCCACCAAGAGGGCTTTCAGATTTTTCTATTATCTTTGGAGACCAGCCTTGAATCTCTGCATACTTTTTATACATATTTAAAAGTTCTTCAGCAAAAAGTGCAGCTTCTTCGCCACCTGCACCAGCACGTACCTCTAGGATCATTTCTGTTGGGGTTTCAATCTCTTCCTTTTCTGAATCCAATATTGCTTGTATCTGTTCTTCGGTATTTTTCTTTTGAATTTCTATATTTCTAAGATCCGCTTCAGCCATTTCTTTCATACCTGGATCATTTGTCATAGACAAAACCTCCGCTTCATCCTTTAAAAGCTTTTCATATATTTCAGCGAGATAAGAAGTTTTGTGATTTTTCTTTAATTCTTCTATGTTCATTAGGTTAGGCTTTTTTCTTTGTAGCCTTTGCCTGACGAGCCTTGAACTTTTCTACACGACCAGCGCTATCAAGTGTCTTTTCTTGATTTGTGTAAAATGGGTGTGAAGCACTTGAGATTTCAACATGATGAACTGGGTATTCTTTTCCATCAGTCCACTTTTCTGTTTCTTTTGTTTTGATAGTTGAAGGAATTAGAAATTTTGATCCGTTTGAATTGTCAACGAAAATTACTTGGCGATATTCCTTTGGATGTATGTCTTTTTTCATACCGTCGACTATAACAAAAATAGTTTAATTTGGCAAGGAAAGTGTGGTTTATAGCCCTCTATTGTTCTCGATAGTACTCTAGGTATCATAGCCCTCTACAATTCTCTATAATCCTTGCAAAGGGTTTATCATAGTTCTCTGTATTGTATCAGCTTTGGCCATAACTTGTTTTCCATAAGTACAAGAGGAACCGCCACTTCCATAGTATTTACATGCTGCACGTATCTCTCCAGAATAACTTCCATTTATTCCTCCTAAATCTGTAAGATAAAACGATGAGGCCACGAAAGCATGTTCAGGATCCCAAGGGTTTGGTGTTGAAACACCTACTGCCTTTGCTATCCTATCCTTAAACAACATCCATGTTGAAGCGATAAACTGTGCAGGACCCATAGCTCCACCCCAACCTCCAGCACCCGCTATAGGACATGACACAAGAGTTTTTGAATAATCTAAACCTAAAGACTTTGTAATTTCTATAAAAGGACCTACATCCCTACTTGGTTTCATTACATTTGTAAATGTAGTACCAGATTTTACACTTACACCCGCTCCTGTGTTTATATCTGTTAAACGGCATGCCCCCACATTTTTACCCAAAGCAGATTCTTGAGTTAAAATCGCCAAAAGGAATGCTGGTCTTATACCAGTTGATCTTTGTGCTTCTTGTGCGTATTTTAATGCATCACCGAAAGGTATAGCTTCACTATCTCTAAGAGAAAATAATGCTGCACGTATCTGTGCTATTTGCTTTTGTTTATCAGCCAAAATCTGACCGTAAGTCATTTCATTGTTTTTACTTATATTTAAAAGCTTCTGCTTTTCTCCTTGATTTGATTGTATATTTTTTCTTTCTTGCTCTATTTCATACTTTGCATCTATTTCTTGAGATCTTCTTTTATCTAAAGTATTTCGCTCATTTTCTGTTTGAGATTTGACACCTCTTATTTGTTCAAATGTATCTTTTAATGAAGATTGTACTGATTCAAATGAATCAATATCAGAAAATATATCATTTAAACTTTTCTTAGTTAAAAATATTTCAGGTAGAGTCATATCATCGATCTCATTTGTTTTTCTCATTATCTGAGCGAGTGATTCATGTCCTCTATTTATCCTAGTAACCAGACTATCTATAGTTTTCTCTTTTTTTGTTATGTCTTTACCTAGACTTTCTATCATTAGATTTTTTGCTTTTATATTGAGCTCTGCCGCTTTTATTTTTGTATCCAAAATCAATATATCTCTTTTTAAAGAAGATGATTGGGCTTGAGCATTTTGTAAAACCTTTTCTGTCTCTCTTTGTTCGGCTTCTACTTGAGCCAATTCAGATCTAAGTCTTGCCTCCCTTTGATCTTGAGTCTCATTTTGCACGACAGTCTGACCAAATGTTTGATTTGGTAAAATAGAAAATATAACAAAAAATAAGACACACAATCTATGATAGATTTTCTTATTAGACATCTGTATATTTTAACATGAAAAAAGGCTTATGAAAGCCTCTTTTCTTTTATTATATTTTATAGTTTTACTATTTCTTTTCTGGCTTTGCTTCTGTATCAGCTTCACCCTCTCCTTCTTTTGCTTCTTTACCTTTCTTCTCTACTTCTATCGAAGCCATATCTATCTGCTTTACTTCTTCAACTTCTTCTTTTGCTGTAGCAATAGATGCCACTATTTCATCTGGACTTATCATCAGGTCTACATCTTTTGGAAGTTTTATATCTTTTGCTGTAATAACGCTTGTAAGATCTGTAAGAGATGAAATGTCTACTATAAGCTCATGAGGAAGATCCTTTGGTTTTGCCTCAATTTCTAATTCTCTCAAAACCTTAACCAAGATTCCCCCCTTATCTTTTACGGCACCAGATACTCCTGTGAAATTAAGCGGTATATGAACTTTAACCTTCTTACCCTTTTCTATTACATAAAAGTCTATATGTCTTGGAACTCCAGTAACTGGATGAACATCTATATCGTGTATTAGAGCCTCATGTTCATTTGAACCTTCTTTTAGGATGATTACTGAAGACTCACCGGCTTTTCTCCATACCTTTATAAATTCTACATTTGATACTGATATAGGTGTAGATTTTTCCTTTGGGCCATAAAATATAGCAGGAATCTTACCAGCATTTCTTATCTCTTCTGGAGATATCTTCAAATCTCTTTTTTCTGTATTTAGTGAAATCATAATCGTGTAAAGGTATAATACACTTTTTAAATAAAAAGGCAAATAT